>JAEEGK010011539.1_pt1 | contig 20163 bp, 16 predicted proteins | sample 8958771 | NCBI WGS metagenome assembly JAEEGK01 (sample SAMN16246547, study PRJNA631951) | gut metagenome | biome: gut microbiome; feature: rumen; material: SC-attached | host: Bos | place: Iran: Karaj | collected 2018-10
CGAGCTTGTAGAATTCCTGACAAACATCTGTTGTGATTGTGAATCCAGGTGGAACTGGAAGACTTAAAGGTTTCTTTGCCATCTGAGCAAGGTTAGCACCTTTACCACCGAGTTCAGCGCGCATTGATTCATCGCCATCTGCGTCGCCGTTACCAAAAAAGTAAACATACTTTGTTGCCATTGATTTTACTCCATATCTAAAAAAAGATTTCAATGTTAATAGATATATTTTATAGTAGAATTAATATACAGTCAATGAGTGAAATAGTGTGTCAAGAGGATAATGCAGATTGCTTAGCTTCATTGTCTATCCTCAATCAATCTCTTCACTCTGCTTCTTGATTTGTGAAACGTCGATGCGGCCACTGTTAATTAAGCCTAACAAAATATCTACAAGCTCAGGGTCAAACTGCGTGCCGCGCCCGTTATTCAATTCTTCTATTACCCGGTCCATTGTCATTGCCGGACGGTAAACACGGTTCGAAGTCATTGCATCAAACGCATCAGCAATTCCAATAATTCTTGCAGTAAGCGGAATCTCTTTTCCCTTAAGTCCGCAGTTGTAACCGCTTCCATCATAACGCTCATGATGATACTTTGCCCCTTCGGCCACATTTTTGATTGTTGTAAAATCTTTAAGAATCTCGCCGCCAATTTCTGTATGGCGCTGCATTATTTCAAATTCTTTTTTTGTAAGCTTTGCAGGCTTGTTCAAAATAGAATCAGGTACACCAATTTTTCCAATGTCGTGAAGCAAACCTATCTGGCGAATATTTTCAATTTCTTCTTCGTCGCAGCCAAGCTCTACCGCAATCAGCATAGAATAAACTGCAACACGGAAGGAGTGACGGCCTGTACGTTTATCGCGCGCTTCTACCGCATTTGCAATAGAAAGAATTGTTTCATTACTCATGCGAATCTGGTCGCGAATGCGCTCAATTTCTTTTTCCTGCTTCTCGTAACGAAAATTCTGAATGGTTGCCGTAACATACCAGGTGAGCCAGGCAATTGCCATCATCATTACAAGGAAGGCATAAATATGGAACCACCAGTAATCGTAAATGCGGTACGGCTTTTCAATTTCGTAAACAACCTCATCAAGAACATTTATTCCTTTACTGTCGAGAAGCGAAATATGGAAATCGTATTTGCCCGAAGGAATGTTTGAATAAATAACACTTGCAAGCTCATTCTGAGTCATGATATTCGGGTGTTCATCAATTCCATTCATATACAGGCTGATGTACGGATTATTTATAGAATAATTTAAAATCTCTGGAATAACTTCTATGCTGTCGCTGTCTCCAGGAATTATAAAATGACGGTCTCTCGGAACAGAATAGCGTTCGCCGTTTACAATTATGCTCTTAAGCTGCATGCGGCAGGAACGGTCAATTTTATCGTAAGCGTCAAGGTTCAAAACACTTGCACCACAGTCGCAAGAAAGATATAAATTGCTGTCTTCGTCTATATAGTTCCATGAGTTTGCAGTAAGCGAACCAATAAGACCACGCTTAAGGTCGAGAAGAATATAATCAACCTTCTTACCGGAAAGAAGCTCATCGCGACTTACAACAAAAATACCGGCACTGCCGAGTACAAAAATATTTCCATTCTCGCGGACTACAAAATCGTAGTTATTTGAATACGGGAAGTTTGCCAGATGCTTTACTGTAAAATCTTCTGACATATAGCTGATGCTGTTACTCGTAATAAGATAGGTTCCGCCTGTAGCAGTTTTCCCGTCGTAATCGTTTACTGTTCGCAAAACAACATTTGAAGTAAGGCCTTCCTGGCGGCGAATCAGCTTTTCTATCTGCTGATTTTTTATAACTGCAATTCCACCGCCGTCTGTTCCGGCTATAAGAGTTCCGTCAGGACGTTCCGAAAGTGTAAGCACAACCTGATTTTCAAAACCATCAGCCTTAGTAAGACGCTTTGTAACAAGGCCGTCCTTTAAGAAGGTAATTCCTTTTTTTCCGGCTGCTGCAATTGTTCCGTCCGAAAGCTCAAGAAGAAGGCGGAACTGCTGAGCGGTTGTAGTTTCATATTCGCTGATGTTGCCGTCCTTGTCCATGCAGTAAAGGCCCTTTGTATAAGTACAAACCCAAAGACGTTTTTTACTGTCTATCATAAGACAGCGGATACGAAGCTTATTCATTTTTCTGGTAAGCTCATTTTCTTCGATGACGCCTGTTTTTTCGTCAATCATAGAAAGTCCGTCATCGGTTCCAAAATAAATCTTACCGTTAAACTTGCTTGTAGTATTTACTACAGCCTCTTCAAAGCCCGCAGTAAGATAAAGCTCGTCAAAGGCACTGTCACACATTTTTAAAAGACCAAGTCGGGAAGAAGAGAACCAAAGGTTACCCTGGTAATCTTCTATCATGTTATCGATTGAATTATTAAAAACGCCTGTCTCCATCAAATTAAAAAGAGGCTGGCTCAAATCATCTTTTTTATAATTGATGTAAGCAGCACCAGTGTCTGAACAGAGGAACAAAACTCCATCATTAAAAACAAGAGAATTTATATGATCCAGAGGACTGCAGTCTATTTCCTGTTCAAGTGTTATTTTTCTTTCGTTAGTGTTTTCTATTTTGAATATATAAAGCTGATTATTGTCTCCAGCAGCATAAAGATTTCCATTCTCATCAAAGGCTGCTGAAATTATTTTGCATCCCTTAAATTGCAACTCTTCAATCAGCTTGTCATTCTGCAGTAAATAAATGCTTCCGTTTGAAGCAACTGCCGCTACGTTTCCCTTTCCATCAGAAGAAAGACGAAGTGCCGAATAAACCTCTGGAATAATTGCCCTGATTCCAGCCTTCCAGCCTTCTGCAGTTCTGTATAATTCTACGACTGCTAGCTCTGCCGAAGTTCCGATATAAAAAATATTATTTCCAACGCCTGTCAGACAGCGGACAGAATCTGCAGGTAATCCGCTTTTTTCTGTAAGCACACAGATTACCTCTTCGTTTTCAATTACAGAAAAACCATTGTCGTTTGTTCCAACCAGAAGTCTGTCGTCTTCATCTGCATAAAGGCAGCGTACGGTTTTTATTGAATCGTACTCATTCATAAGACGGAACTCTTTTCCGTTGTGGCGGTAAAGACCCGCATAGGTTCCTATCCAGAGAATGCCGTCTTCTGTACTTGCAATATCGTTTGCTTCACCGCCAGGAAGTCCGTTTGTGTTATTATAAATTGTTCTGATGTAGGTTCCAAAGTTTTTAGCAGTTGCATTAGCCTTTGCAGGAAATGCAAAAGAAATCCCGGCTACCAGAAGCAGAGCAAACATTTTTGTTACGTCTATTGATTGTCTGTCTTCTTCATTTTCTTTTCTAAGCACAAGAAAGCCTGGAAGATATTTTCTAAGACGACGATAGATTCTTATAAAAAGATAAAGTGCACCAATTGTAATTACCTTGTCTACAAAGTCTACGTAGAACTCACCCATTACACTGCACACTCCGTGGCTTATTCCCCAGAAGCCAAGCATTTCTATAATTCCATCACCCCAGTAATTTCCCGTCATGCCGTTGTAAAAAATCTCATTCAGGATTGTTGAAGTAAAAACGCAGACTCCTGTTACCATAACACTAAGCGACATTGTTTTAAAAAGATTTTTCATCCAGCCACGGCGTGCATAAATACCGACTATAATACCAATGCAGGCACTGGTGATTGAATAGGCAAAGGAAACATGATCTATAAAACCGTAAAGTATATTTGTAAGAGCTCCAACAACAGCTCCAAGTAAAGGCCCAGCTACATAAGCTAATAAAAAGGTACCAAAAGAATCCAGCCAGAGTGGAAGTCTGAATTGTTCAGCTAAATTTTTCCCACCAAGATTTACCGCAAGGCAAAACAATGAGAGTATAACAATCTGATAATTCTTGTATCTCTTCATAAGCAGATCACTTTACAAATACACACCAATTATAAACCAAGAATTGAGAATTGCCTACTTTAATATTTTTACCCTATCTTTTTAGCAGAAAAAAAATGTATAATAAAATTATGAACAAGGTTTTATTAACTCCAGCAAAATGTGCTTTGGATATGGGCGACGGCAGCGAACGTGGGCTTTATGTTAATCAGGATTATATTCTTCAGAAGCTTAAGAAGGTTCACCGTGGAATCAGCCTGATGTATTCCTACTACCCTAACGACAAGGAATGGCCTACCCGTGCCTGCGAAATTGATTTAGGACATGAATCTACCGGTGCATGGGATTCTCCTTACGAAAATTATTTTCCTTACCGTGGTGGCCGGGAAGGCTTGCGCGATGACGAGCCTTTTAAATTTATGAAGGAAATCCGCCGCCATGGAATGGATGTTGTTCTTACCCTTACAATTGACCCTCACTTAAAGGAAGAAGATATTATTCCAATTGCAAAGGATTTACGCCCTTATGGACGTCTTTTGCTCCGCGTTAATCATGAATGCACCGGTACCTGGTTCTGCTTTAACCGCCGCGCAACATATCAGGAAATAGCTGATTTTTTTGTTATGGTTTGCCGCGTTATGCATAAATATGCTCCAAACGTAAAAATGATTTTGTGCGCAGGTATGTGGCAGAAGTCCGACGGTAAGCTCGAAATGGAAGATATTTTCCTGGAAGCTCATAAGGCAGCTGATATCTGGTCGGGCGATAATTATCTTTCGCTGCACTGGGGCTGGCCTAATGATGTTGTTTCGAAGGAAACCTCAAATTACGCACGCTACAGTGTTGCCGAGGTTTACGAAAAAAGTAAGATGACCTTAAAGCGTCTTCGCAAAATTACCGGTCAGGATAAGCCGATGGTTTTAAGTGAGCTTAATGCCGACGGTGATGTTGCTGGTCCTTTTGCCCAGTCAAATATGATGAAGCAGTTTATGGACCTGCTCCAGAAGGATAAGGAACAGTGGCTTAGTGCCTTTACGTTCTACCAGTTCCGCGACGACGGGCGCCTTGGTATGGAAGTTACAGATCCTAACAACAGCGAAATTGGTATAGAGCAGCCTGTTATGGCAATGTACCGCAAGCAGCTGCATAAACCATTCTTCAGCCAGAATATTAAAAAGGCTGATTCTGTGACAGAGCTTCCGGTTAAGCTCCGCTGGGGTGGTTCGGAGGATGCAGAAGGAATTGAGGTTTCTGTAAAGCTTTCAAAAACACCTGTTCAGTTTGAGCTTGCTTTTGGCAAAGAGCTTGAAGACGTAAATATGATGATTGAATTTAACGGCTGGTGGTTCTATAAAGCACCTGGTACAAAGCTTGTTGATTTAATGCCATACTTTTTTGAAAAAGCAAATGCTGTAAAAAAGCCTGGTACCTTTAAGCTGCGCTATTTCCTGCCGCCGGCCGATGGAATGAATAAACCTCAGACTGCTGCCTGCAAAGCTGCCGGAGACCAGTACGAAGCAAAAGACGGCGACTGGCTGTACAACTACTATGCAGTACTCCCTGCTTTGCCGGAACTCAGAATTCTCGAAAAAGCAGTGTGTGTAAAAACAACAAGCTGTCTTAAATAAATACGGTGTAAACATGAAGCTTTCTTTTGATAAACTAACCTGGAGCGGTCGTTACCTTGACCACGACGGTGTACGATATTTCGATTATTCGGCCAGCGGCTTTTGCTTTGTAATGAAGGGCAAAAAGGCCGAAGCAGTTTTTTTGAGCGATGCCGAAAAATGGTCCGAAGAAAACAAAGCTGTACTCGGCATCTTTATTACAGAAGGGACAGAGACTGGCATTGGTGCTATTCCTGATGAGCCGAACTTCCGTCTCACACTCCGCTCTGCCGAAACCCGCTGCACTTTATTTGACTCGCCTGTTGAAAAGACCGTATGCATACGCGTTATGAAATTCAGCGAGGCTGCATTCGGGTATGCGGGACTTAAAGAAGTTGAAATTGAGGGAGAATTAATAAGCTCAAATAAATCACCGGCCAGTAATTTAAAACTCGAGTTCATAGGCGACAGTATTACCTGCGGCTACGGAATAGAAGGCGTCTGGGAAAAGGACACCTTTACAACACAGCAGGAGCGCCCCGATAAGGCTTATGCTTTTCTTACAGCTAAGGTGCTTGGCGCTGATGTACAGTTGTGCAGCTGGAGCGGCATTGGTCTCATTTCAAACTACGTAGACCCGGAAACTGTAAACCTGCCCGACACTCACTGGCTTATGCAGGCAAACTGGCCGTATACAGACAAGTGGCTTTCGCTCAGGCTGGGGCTTGAACCAGAGGTCTGGGAACCAAAGGGCCGCTTTGAACCTGATGTTGTAATAATTCATCTTGGAACAAACGATATAAGCTGGGTTCGCGGAATAGAGGACCGCCGCCTCGGGTATGTTGCGCAGCTGAGGCAGTTGATTGAGGCGGTGCACAGAAGAAGCCCAAAGGCCGCAATATTGTGTTGTCTTGGAATTATGGGTGAGGCACTTAATGACTCTGTAAAAGAGGCTGTTGAACTTTTTAAAAAGGATTTTCCTAAGGTACGCGCAGAGGCACTTGCTTTTACACAGCAGCTTGAATCAGATGGAATTGGCGCAGACTGGCATCCGTCGGCAGTAACACATAAGAAAGCTGCCGAGAAACTGGGCAGCGCACTTTCCTATCTTTTTAATCTGTAAACCTTCGAGCCGCGGCGCGAATCCCAGAGCTTTCTTCGTTCTTCTGGAATTGAATCAATTTTATCTTCCTCAAAGCCAAGCTTTTCAAACCAGTCGGCTGTCTGTGTTGTCATAATAAAAATTGATTCCGCTCCACCTTCTCCGGCCTGCTCAATCAGTGTGTCTATCATCTTTGGGCCGATTCCCATGTGGGCGTAATTTTCATCAACTGCAACAGCTGCAATTTCTGCCTGACCATCCTCATAAAAATGAAGAGCTGCACAGGCATGCACACCACCATCAAGCTCAAATACAATATAGTCTTCCAGAGTTGCAGCAATCTGTTCTTCTGTTCTGGTAAGAAGCTTTCCGCTTTCGATAAAGGGCTTCATAATTGCAAGAACAGAAGGAATATCCGTCTGTACCATAGCGCGAACCTTTCCGTAGCTTCCGGTATAAATCATTGTACCAGAACCTAAGCCGCTGAAGATTTCGCATGGAAGCACACCGTCTGTTTCGCCGTTCAAAATATGAACGCGGGTTACGCCAGCCTTACAGGCCTCCTGTGCCGCTTTAAGAAGATTCTTAATATCAGTTTCTGCACCGGCATTTTTTTCGAGGAACTTATCTACTTCCTGTAAATCCATTGCCGGAATATTTCCTGTTTCAGAAAGTGCAAAGCCTTCTGGAATAATGTACTTTCCAGCGGCAATTTCTTCCTTGAACATCATAAAGAAAAGCTTGTCTGCCTTAAGGTTCATTGCAACCTGTTTAGCAAGCAGCATGGAAGAAATGTTATAAGGGTGACCTGCAGCATTCCAGCCGATGCAAGGGAAGATTGGAATAAAACCGTCGTTCAAAACTGTACGGATTGCTTCTGTTTCAAGCTTATCTATTTCGCCGGCTGTTCCAAAATCAAAGCCACCAAGCACACCCTTTCCGCGGGCACGTACCCAGTTACCAATTACCGCTGTAATATTGTTTGCGGCAAGGCTTGTCATTACTGTATTTGAAACATCAAAGGCAGCCATTTTAATCAACGGCATTGCATCTGCAGAAGTAACACGGAAGTTTTCGTGATAGCTCCATTTGATTTTTGCATTATTGAGCACTTCGTCAATTCGGCGGCGTGCTCCAGGAATAAGTACTACCTTGAGTCCTGCCTGATGTAAAAGCGCAATATCCCTGATATGCGAAGAAAAAATCGGAGAGCTTATTGTCTTATCGTCGAGATAAATTACTAAAAGCGCGTTCTTAAATTTCTGAAGATAGCGAATTACGTCGCGTACGTTTTCTGCTTTTTTTGAAGTTGTCATAGCCTTATTATAACCTATTTCCTATTGTTTTTGGAATAAATGCAGCCGCAATAATCCTGACGGTACATCCCATATTCTTCGCTAATTTCAAGGCTTCTCTTAAAGCCACCCTTCTTTTTAAAGTCCGAAGGAAGCCAGCAAGGACCTTTACTATTTCCATTTGCATTTGCCTGCTGCTGCAGCTCTTCGCCAATTACGTTCAGCTTTTCTGCGTCTTTAAACGGGCTTATGGAAAGTGTGGTACAAAAATAATCAAACTGATTTGCTGCCGCATATTCATAAGCACGGCGCAACCGGAACTCGTAGCAGCGGCGGCAGCGTTCTCCTTTTTCGGGCTCTGCAGCGAGCTCGGGATTCTCTCGTGCACCAACTGCCTTATAAAAATCCTCCGGTTCATAATCCGTTTCTACTACCTTCACCTTACCTTCCAGCGCAGGCGGAAAAACCTCGTACAATTTACGCAACTCCGCAAAACGGCGCTCGTATTCTGCAGGAGGATAAATATTCGGATTATAATAAAACACAGTTATATCAAAAAACTTAAAGAGATATTCCAGCACGTAAGAAGAACATGGTCCGCAGCAGGCATGCAGTAAAAGAGTCGGTTTTTTATTGTTATATTCCGAACTAACGTTAGTTAGTATTTCTTCAAGTTTTTTCTGATAATTCATTTTATTTCAGCATTTCATCAGCAAGCTTTTCGAGTTCTGCTTCGTTTTCTTCTGTCAGTGAGATTTTGATTGATACCTTGTTTTCTGCAAAAGTAATATCCTTGCTTCCTTCAAACATGGAAACGATTCCTTTTGCGGCAGAAGGCATCCATGAGCCGTTTTCAATCAAACCAATTTTTCTGTTCTGATAATTACGCTCTGTAAGGTGCTCAATAAACTCACGCATTTTTGGAAATACACCACCGCAATAAGTAGTCGTTGCCAGAATCATTTTCCCGTAGCGGAAGGCATCTTCAACACACTCGTAAATATCTTCCCGAGCGAGGTCGTTCAAGGCTACTTTAGGACAACCCTTTGCACGAAGGAGCTCTGCAATTTTTTCTGCAGCCTTCTTTGTTGTACCGTAAACCGAAGTATAATTTACAACAATTCCTTCGCTCTCTACACCATAACTTGACCAGGTATTATAAGTGTCGAGATAGTATTTTATGTTGTCATTAAGAACAGGACCATGCAGTGAACAGATTATTTTAATTTCAAGAGCTTCTGCCTTTTTCAAAACTGCCTGAACCTGTGGGCCGAATTTTCCTACAATTCCAAAATAGTAACGGCGTGCCTCACAAGCCCAGCCTTCAGGATCATCATAATCATTTGCTCCAAACTTACCAAAAGCATCTGCAGCAAAAAGAACCTTTTCCTTAATGTCATAGGTCATGATTACTTCGGGCCAGTGAACATTTGGCGCAGAAATAAATTTAAGGGTATGCACACCAGCAGACGCACCAAGCTCAAGCTCTGTACCCTCACCTGCAAGAATTTGTCGGCCTGCAAAATCAGTACCGAACATGCTCTTCATCATATTGAATGACATTTTTGAAGCAACAATCTTTGCTTCCGGATATTTATCTGTAAAGGCTTTTATATTTGCAGAATGATCCATTTCCATGTGCTGAACAACAAGATAATCTGGCTTACGTCCGCCTGCTGTTTCGAGCACAGCTTCAATGTTTGAGAGCCACTCTTTTCCAAAGTGAGCATCCACTGAATCCATTACTGCAATTTTGTCATCTAAAATTACATAGGAATTATAGGCCATTCCATTTGGAACCTCGAACTGACCTTCGAATAAATCTATTTCATGGTCGTCTACACCAACGTATTTAATTGATTCTGCAATTGTCATTTTCTGCCTCGTTCTGTTTCTATAGTTTTATTGATTATAGCATAAGAAACAGAAAAGGCTAGATAAATTGCTTATTTCTGGCGGCCATAGAAAAAGGAGCTGATGTAGGCTGTTGTGAGACCGATGAAGATTGAAAGACCAATCAGGTGCACCGGCTTAAACGAACTGAGGGCAAGAGCACCAAAGGAGATGATTGTTGTTACAAAGCTGACCATTGTAGCAAAAGGCTCGAGTATTCTGAGCTCTGCGGTAGTTTTCTTTTCGTTTTCCATCATGTAGATGATGTAGTCCAGTCCAAGACCAAATACGAGAATCAATCCCGTTACCGAGAAGAATTCCATATCAATTTTTGCAATGGCAAAAACAGCAAGCACAACAAGAATAATAAGCAGCGGAACAGAAATGATTTTAAATGCCTGCTTCCACGAATAGAAGAAACGCAGCATTATAAACATAAGGATATATGCCACAATAAAGAACTTAAAAATCATTTTTGTAAGGCTATCCAGGTCTGCACTTATATCCTGCGACTTACTGATAAAATATACATTCTCATTGCCGTCTGCTAACGAACGGTAGTCTGCATAATCTGTTACCTTTGTTGGAAGCAGTACAGAAAAATATTTTCCGTCAACCTTTCCAAGCCATGCAGAAGAAATTGCTGTCTTTATAAACTCCGGAACATTCCCATTTTCAAAAGAGACATAACTGTTTTTTGTTATTTCGTAATCGTTCATCAAAGCCATTATGGCATCGAAATTTTCTACATCATCAAAGCCAAGTTCCTGCAGCTGATTTGCTGCTGACTTCATAAGCTTTTTATAAGCCTCGCGGGATTTTTTCTGTATCTCTTTAGAAGGCACAAAGCTTGAGGTGCTTACATAACCTACTTCTCCGCCTGTCATTTTTTCAAACTGGCGGCGAAGCTTTTCTTCATTTTCCAGAGTCTCGTCTTCTGTTTCTCCGCTCACAATGTACCAGCCGCCAGGTGTATATTTGATAACCTGTGAGGCGGTGATTTCATCCTGTAGCAGGCGACCCTTCATGTCGTAAAGTGTAAGAAGGTTATTTTTTACACGGACATTTTTGTGGAACACTGTAATTGAAATTATTGAAAAGGCAAACAGTGCAATAATAACTGCCCTGCCAACCCATTTTTGTTCCAGCTTTGAAATCAGCTTTGTAAAGCCTGTTGTAAAACGTACGTTTCCTCTTTTTTCGGGCAGACTGATATACGGATAAATTGCAACGGTTGTAAGGAAGGAGCTTATGAGTCCTGTAAGGCAGAAGAACGACATCTGCTTAAGAATTGTAAATGGTGCCAGTAACAGAATTGCAAAACAGATTCCGGTTGAAATAATTGCCATAAGCAGGCCGGAAAAAATATGATTACGGATTTCTATGCTGCTCTTAAGCTCTTTGTTTGCGGCCCAGTGGGTAAAAAAGTGAAGACTGTAATCTATGCATGAACCAATCAGCGAGGTTCCAAACACAAGGGTAATTACGTGCATCTTATGGAATACGGCTATTGTCGAAAGTACAGCAACTCCAAGTGAAACTAAAATTGAACCGACTGAATAAATGAGCGGCCGCACCGAGCGGAAAATAAAAATTAAGAGAACTATTACAGCAAGCATGGAAAGCGTTGCAATAAATGAGATCTCGCGGCTCGCAGAATTCGAGCTTTCGTGGCTATGGAAAGGAGTTCCGGAGTAGACAAAGGTGGTATCAGGAAAATCAGCGCAGGCCTTATAAATTTCTGTAATCGCATTATTTTTCGAGGCAAGCTTAGAACCTTTGCGGCTGAGCACTCCCCGTATCATAACATACCATTTGTCTTCAAACTTAGAAGCAAGCACGCCGTCCTTTACGCTCATTGCAGTTCCGGCATTTTGAACAGAGGCCAGATAATTTTGCAGATGGTGCTCTGTGAGCAAAAACGGGTCTGTGTCTATATTATCCAGAGGCAGCATTGTAAACCCGCTGTAAGCTTTTGAAAGAGCCTCGAGTGCAAAGTCCTTCGCACCTTCATCGCTGGAAAGAATTCTGTCTGCAGTTTTTTCATCAATCAGATAAGAGCGGTATTTGTACAGAAAATCTGTTATTTCGCCCATTGCACTTACATCGTTATAAAGCGAAATTGCATCAAAATTACTGCTGTCTTTTAGCTTACCATAAACAGCTTCTGCAACGCTTTTTGCCTCTGCAAAATCTTCATCTGCTACAAGCACAAAAACATTCTGCGAGGTTACCGCCATCATTTTGTCATCTGCTTTTTTTACAGACGCCATGGAAATGCTTTTTGGTACAAGATTAAAAAGGTCTGAATCTATTCCGGTTTCGCTGTGAAAAATTATTAATGATAGAATAAAAATTAAAAGAACTGCAGCGTGATAAATTATCCAGGTGGTAAGAAGCTTTTTCTGTGGAAGCTTCTGTAAAGAATCAGTCAAAGATAAAGTTCTGTTTTTCATCTGCGGAAAGTTCCTTCGGATATTTCTGATTTATAAACTCATAGCATATTGAGTTTCCGGAAGCCTCTGCCATAACAAGCTTTGTCATTGCAGTCTCTGGTTCTGTAACACCGGAAAGCTCAAGGGTTTCCATAACTGATGCAATTGTTGAATCTTTTGGTGTAAGGGTAAGCGTCCACTCTCCATCGTTCTGTGCTGCAAATTCACAACTGAAGTTTTTTCTAAGAGCTACAACGTCACCAGAAAAAACAGAGCTTAAGGTTTCGGAAATATTTTCAAATATCTGATTGTCTGCACCATTCATAACCGATTTATTTCCGTTTGCAGAAATCTGAATCATTGCTGCCTTTGTGAGAATCAGCGAAGAAGGAACCGGCTTTTCTGTGCGCCACAAAATTCCTTCCTGGCAGATAATATATTTTCCTGTCGACTTTAACTTACGACCGTTAGTCTGCAAGGTTTTTGTCTGAATAAAATCGCCTGTTGTATTTGAATGTGCAGCAAGAGAAGAACACACTGCTTCGAGAGTTATGGAATCAGCCTGAGCAAAAAGTGAAGAGGCAAATAATAAAAGCATGATGTAAGAAAATATTTTTTTCATCTTTACTCCCAGAAATCAAAAAAGTTATACCACTGGTACGGATACAAAATACAGAATTTTTCCAGTTTGGAAATATATTCTCCACAGCAGAGAATAATATGATTTTCGCGCTCACTGCGTGCGCAGTCAAAATTAATATGGCACTTTTCTATATAAACATTATGCTTTGGATTGAAAACCGAAAGCTTACTTCTAAGCCCGAACATAAAGTAAACCGGAACCTTCATAAGGAAGGGCATGAGGAAAACTCCATAAGGGAAAGCGGCTTCTTTACCAAGAAAGTTTAACTTAATTATTTTTTCACGTTCATTTGCAGATGTTCTGTCACCGGCAATTACAACAAGAGCTCCGGCTTCTACAGCATCCATCAGCGTAACCATAGTATCCGGGCCAATTTCTGTTGAGTTTATGACGTTGAACGAAAATTTTGGATTTACAGTTTTTAAGGTATCTGTAAAATTGTTGTTTACCTTCATGTCCATTACAACATAAACCGGAACCTCGCGGCCAACAAGCTGTTCGTTGTAATCTGCAAGACTTCTTAGAAGCTCCATATTTCCAAGATGTGAGGTAATTAAAAGAGCGCCCTTTCCTTCTCTTAGCTGATTCAGAATTTCTTCAATATCATCATTCTGATATTGGATTCTGTCAAACTTAATTTTACCAAGCCAGCCTTCCATTTTTTCAACAATACAAAGAGAAAAAGAAAGCATCTGTCTGTAAGAACTGATGTGTGGTGGAATTTTGCGACCTGTAAATTCTCGCAGCTGTCTCTGATACTGAACTGCTGCATCGCGGGCACTTTTTACAAAAATGAAATAAAAGAAGGTTACCGGATATATCAGCAGGCGAACCATAAAACCAGGAGACAGCTTAAGAAGAAGCAGCAGAAATTTAAGAGGTTTATTTGTTTTTATTACTTCTTTCTTATCTGCCCAGTGTTCGTGCTCTTCGCTCATTTATTTTTTCTCACTCCGTTTTTTTATTTTTCTGAAAAGCAGAACAGGAAAACGAAAAATCAATTCAAAACATAATCGAGTATAAACCCATGAAACTCTTATTGAATCTGTAAAATAATTGTAATTTGAAATTCCATCTGCCGGGTAGTAAACCTTTACCGGCTCCGATATTATACGAACTCCCTGCCAGAATTGTCTTACAAGAACTTCAATATCAAAGCCCATGCGGCTGTCTATATAAGGTGTACGGCGAAGCATTTTTATATATGCCTCTACCGGATAGATTCTAAAGCCAATCATTGCATCTTTAATATCGCGCGAAAGGGTAACAATGTGAATCCAGCCGTTTGCAAACTTGCGGCCGTTTACGCGTGATTTAGGTGCATCTGCATCATACTCAGGATATCCGCAGATTATTGCATCCGGATTTTCCTGAGAAACCTTAAAGAAATGCTCTGCCTTTCCTGCGTCGTGCTGCCCGTCGGAATCGAGCTGAAGAATATGGGTAAGACCCATTTCGTGAGCCTTGCGAACTCCCGCTACCATAGCACGGCCCTTACCGCCATTTTTCTTTCGCGTTACTAAAGTTATAAGTGGATATTTTTCTGCAACTTCAGTTATAAGGGCACGGTTCTTTTCATCGTTTCCATCATCTACAACAATGATTGGAAAGTTGAAAGACAGAAGGCTTTTTACAACAGCCTCAAGAGTAGAACCGTGTCTGTATACTGGAATTACAAATCCATATTTCATGTATTATTTGCCTTAAGCAGAAGCTTCCTCGAGAACAGCAAAAGAGCCGGAAGAATAAACCTTTCCTTCTACATTTGCATCTGCCATATTAAAGGTAACTGAACCCTTTTCTTTTTTATAGGTAAGCTCAAGATGAATCTTTGTATTCGGTTTAATTGGTGCCGAAAACTTAATTCTTTTGATATTTGGAACATAACGCTGGGTTCCAAAATATTTTCTTGAAAAGCGTGTAATTACTTCAAACTGAGCAACAGCCGGAAGCAGCTTATACTGTGGAAAATGTCCGTCGAAAAAGTCGCTGCTTGCAGGAATAACAAATTCCAGAACGACTGCATTTTCTTCGCGGCTTACTACAACTTCATCTCTAATATCATGATCGTTAAAGTTCATTATTTCTCCTCAAACAATGCCATAATTTCTAATTTATGCTTTTTACCCTGAACATCTACAGGGAGCTTTTCCATAAACCGCCACTTTTTTGGAATTACAACATTCTCAAAATACTTCATAAGGAAGTCGTGGAACCAGCGGTTTATCATATACTTTTCTGTGTCTTTAAACTGCTCGCGACCCTTTTCGTTCAGGACAAGAGCTGCCGCAAGATACTGGCGTACATCGTTACTGAGAGCAACTACTTTTACATCTGCTACAAGTCCTGTTTCAATAAGACGATTTTCTACCTCTGTCATGGAAATGCGTTTTTCCTCAATTTTTACAATTGAGTCTGAACGGCCCTTAAGCAGGAAGCGTCCGTCTTCGAAAATTTCTGCAAGGTCTGCTGTTGCAAAGCCCTCCGGATTCTTTATATACGGAGAAATGATTCGGATACAGCCGTCGTCTCCAAGCCAGATTTTTGCATTATCAAATGGTGTCCATACAAGCTGATCTTTATTCTGCTGGCGGTATGCAATTCCAGAAGTTTCTGTAGAACCATAAACTTCAAGAGGACAGAAGCCAAATACCTTTTCTGTCTGCACTGCAAGTTCTGGAGAAACAGCTCCACCGCTTGTGAAAATCCAGACATTCTTCATATCAAGCTTGTCTTCAACTTCAACTGTACGCTTAAGGAAGGCCGGAGTTGCAATAAGAACATAACTTACGTCTGTAAGCTTTTCAAACTCCTCCGGGAACTCAACGCGGTTGCGGCGGAAAGGACAGCCCAATGTAAATGGAAGTGAGATTCCAAAAAGGAAGCCGTAAATATGATGCTGGCTTACTGTTGTAAGCAGTTTGCGGTTTGTAAATTCGCCGGCCCATTTAGAAATAATAAAGGCGTTATCTTCTTCAAATTCCTTCATACGCTGTGGAACTGCCTTTGGCTTTCCAGTAGATCCAGAGGTAAAAAGGAAGATACGGGTAGCCTCTCCATCAATAACAGGAGTAGTTCTGTACTCTGCAACTTCCGGAACAGGGCTTTCTTCTACTACCTTCTGAATGGCAACTGCATCTGCAAGGCCAGGCGCATCAGGATCTGCTATAGGCTGGTCTGTAAGGAAAACCATTCCAGGTTTACGAACATCAGCCATAAAATTAGAAGTAATATTCTGTGTAAGATAAACTGCTTTTTTACACTGAAGAAGAGCAACAAAGGTACACAAGAAGTACCAGTAGTCTTCACAGTGAAGGATAAATTCATCTGCGCCCTTTCCTTCAACAAAGCGGCGCATTTTTGCTGTATCAATTAAAAAATCTTTCCAGGTTTTATAGTTACCGCCAGACCAGGTATCTTCATAACACATGATGTAATTGTCTTTGCGGGAATCTGCATTGAACTTTGTAATAGGATATGCCTTAATCATTTTTCTATCCACCAGTTTTCTAATTATAAATTCTACAACAAACAGCGTACCCATAAGTACATAAGAAATGCCGCCGTTGTAAACAGCCCAGACTTTGCGTGCATCTTCTGCACTGAGGCCAAATATTTTATCTGCAAAGGTTGTAACTACTGCGGCGCCTCCATTAAGAATAAAAAAGCCGCACCACACGAGAGTCACATTTCTGCAGTATAACCGAACCTGATTTTCATAGGAAGAACCGACAATAGACTTGTCTGCCAGAGTTGCGAATCTAAAAATAATATTCGGTTTAAGAAAAAGTGTACTTCCAAAAACTACAAGCAGCGTAATGTTTATTACTACAGAATAGAGTTTAAGAAAAAACTCTTTTCCGGTAATAAAACAAAAAAGACCAGCCGCCAAAAAAAGTACAGAACTTAGAAGCGGTTTCCAGTCCAATGCACCTTTTTTATCACTGGTCTTTTTGCTTCCTGTAGCACTTAAGAAGAATGCAGCCGCCAGAGCAATTATGAACAAAGAAAGAATCTTTGTTTCCACCTTGAAAATTACAAGCAGTGTAAATACAAGGACTGGATAAACGGCCGCAATCACATAAAAAAGCGCCTTAAGGAATTTTTTCATCAGTCTCTAGTTTACCTTATGCCATATAAGGAACAAGGGCATCTACAACATCCTGAACTGTCTTTACAGTCTTGAAAATTGAAGGGTCAACATTTCCCTTATCAGCAGGCATAAATTCCTTCATTTTTACGATAAGGTCAATTGAGTCGATAGAATCCAAATCCAAGTCATCTCCAAGAAGAGCATCAGGTGTTACATCACCTTCATCGAGTTCAAACTCTGAAACAAGAATTCCCTTGAGCTTTTCGAAAATTTCGTCTTTTGACATACTAAACCTCTTATCCAAAGATTAAGCTTTCTGAGCCGTAATATATTCGGCCAGTGCATTTACAGAAGCAAAATGCTTCTTATTTTCACCACTTTCTGCAGAAAATTTTACTCCGAATTTTTTCTTCAATGCAACTCCAAGTTCAAGTGCATCAATAGAATCAAGACCGAGGCCTTCTCCAAAAAGTGGATCTGAATCCACAATGTTTTCCGGCTTGATGTCTTCAAGCTGGAGTGCTGAAATAATTACTTCCTTTATTTCGTTTTTCAACTGATCCATAGCTATCCCTATATTAAACAATTCGAATAAAAAAAATTGATACTAATTTCGCACTATTCTATTAATTAATTATAAAAATTGCAAGTGAAGAGATTTTTTTGCTTGAAGGGCTTAGAATAATTTGCCCTCTAATTCGTTAATTTGCAGTAAACTGACACCGCCTTGAAAAAAGCCCCGATATAGTATAATTTACCTATTATGGATAAAGCTTATTTTGATATCAACAAATATAAGGTTGATGACCTGCGTGCTGTAGACGCAAAATTTGAAGCTCAGAAGATTGCATTTGCTCCTCTGGCTTTTCAGGCTATTAAAACAATGATTAATCTTGGCATTCTTAAGGCAATTGAAGATGCCGGAGATGATGGTATTACCCGTGCCGCTCTTGCTGAAAAAACAAAACTCTCTGAATACGGAGTTGGCGTTCTCTGTGAAATGGCACTTGGAATGAACGTAATTAAATTAACAGAAGATTCTGAATCTGATCCTAAATCAGAAAAATATAAGCTTGGTAAAACAGGCTGGATGCTTCTGGAAGATGATCTTACACGCGTAAACTTCTGGTTCACAAACGACATCTGTTATGAAGGTGCGTGGGATCTTGAAGCTTCTATTAAAAACGGAAAACCGGAAGGTCTTAAGGTATTTGGTGATAAGTGGGTTACTGTTTACGAAGCTCTTTCAACATTGCCAGATCAGCCTAAAAAATCATGGTTTGAATTTGACCACTTCTATTCTGACATTGCTTTCCCAGAAGCTCTTCCTATTGTATTTGCTAAAAAGCCAAAGCACATTCTGGACATTGGTGGAAACACTGGTAAGTGGTCTTTGACCTGCTGCCGCTACAATCCGGATGTAAAAATGACTATCTGTGATTTGCCAGGCCAGGCTAACGTTGCAAAGAAGAACGCTGCAGAAGCTGGTTTTGCAGACCGCGTTGATTTTAGCATGGGTAACGTTCTTGAAGAATCAACAAAGCTTCCTGCTAACCCTGACGCTGTATGGATGAGCCAGTTCCTTGACTGTTTCTCTCTGCATCAGGTAACAAAGATTTTGAAGAAGGTTCACGAAGCTGCTAACGAAAATACTAACGTTTGGGTTCTTGAACCTCTTTGGGACAAGCAGAAGTTTGAAGCAAGTTCTTATTCTTTGATGGGAACTTCTCTCTACTTTACATGTATTGCTAACGGAAACAGTAAGATGTACCGTTATCAGGAACTTGTAGATGCTATTGAAGAAGCAGGCTTTAAGCTTGATTGTGCACACCACAACCTTGGAAGCAATGCTTACTCATTGCTCTGCTTTAAGAAAAAATAATAACCGGAATTAATATGAAGGAAATATACATTTCGGGTATCAGCAAGTGGGCCCCGGGACTTACAGATGATGAAAACCTCTGGCAGTCATGGCTCGCTGGCGATGCTCAGATAGAACAGATTAAAGAATCACCAAAACTGGAATACACAGATCCTCTTTTCCGCCGTCGTCTTTCGCAAATCACAAAGATGACAATTCACGTGGTTCATAGTCTGCTCGAAAAAACAAATATTTCCAAAGAAACTAAATTAGTATTTATTTCCCTGCGCGGTGAAATCGAGCGGGAATTTACTATTAATAAGGGAATTATTGAAGATGGAATGATTCTGCCGGCTGGCTTTTCTCTTTCTGTCTTCAATACCCCAATTTCTTCTGCCACTCTTGCATTCGGCTTAAAAGGCGGATATTCTGTTTTATATCCTTCTAAGAATGATTTTTCAGAAGCTTTTAAGGCTGCAATTGCTCCTGTTCTTGCGGGAACTGAAAAAGAAATCATTCTTGTTTATGCTGATGAACTTGTGCCAGATGTATATGGAGATAAACGTCCACAAGACAATACTCCGCTGGCTTTTGCCTGTGTAGTTAGTAACGAAAACAAGTCTAACGGTGTTTATCTTGATGATTTCTCTAATGTGGGAAAATCACCTTCGGAGTTTTTGAGGTTTCTGCTGAAATGAGTAAGAATGAAATCAGCTACAAAAGCGAGCTGCCAAAGATTAAGAACATCTTCTTATATTGTTACAGATGTATTTCTAAGATTATCGCAATCATCTGTTTTGGCCTTGGTGCCGTAATTCTTGCTATTTTTGTATTCCCATTTATCAGATTATTTACTTTGGGAAGAAAGGACTTTGGTATTATTGCCAGAGCTTATGTTTCTCACACTTTCAGAGTATTTTTAAGAAATCTCCACATATGCAAAACTTCTATTCTTAAGGTAGAAGATAAGCAAGCCTTCCGTAATATTCACAGCAAAGTAATTATTGCTAATCACCCTTCTCTTCTGGACTTTGTGTATATTATGTCGCTGGTACCTAATTCAACCTGTATTGTACGCGGCGGTCTTACTCACACTCCGCTTCGTGGTGTAATTAAGCAGGCATATATTACAAATACTACAGATTTTGATGATGTGCTCGTTGAATGTAAGAAACTTACAGACAAGGGCTGTAATGTTATTATTTTCCCAGAAGGAACCCGTTCACCACGCATTGGCCGCAACAACTATAAAAAAGGCGCTGCCCGCATTGCTCTTTACTGCGGCTGCGATGTTCAGCCTATGTTTATTGGTGGAAGCGATAAATATGGTCTTGGAAAGCAT
>JAEEGK010011541.1_pt1 | contig 20160 bp, 20 predicted proteins | sample 8958771 | NCBI WGS metagenome assembly JAEEGK01 (sample SAMN16246547, study PRJNA631951) | gut metagenome | biome: gut microbiome; feature: rumen; material: SC-attached | host: Bos | place: Iran: Karaj | collected 2018-10
GCAATGAGTTCTTTCATGTGAGCTTCATCTGTCTGCCACTGGCGGGTCCAGACCTTGCCGCTCGGAGAAGTTATGCTGTAGTAATTTTTGTGGTTTGGGTTTGAGCGTTTTTCGGTAAAAGAAATGCTGCCGGAAAACCAGTTGCCGCGAGGGTCGTCGTCTGCATTTGTTGTGGCCCAGTCTGTACTCTGGACCTCGCGGAAGGCTGGCAGCTGTTTTTTGTCGCGGGCGTAGCAGAGGGTGTGCTGCTGAAGGGTTCGTGACCAGGTATCTTTTTTCCCTTTTCCGTGCAGCCACATAAAATCATTTACAAAATTTTCTTCGCCAAAAATCTGATCGCAAAGCAGCTTGAGGGTATAAAGCTCGCTCTGGTCTATTGCTATGAAAATGCTGCCTGTAGGCTTTAGAAGAGGTCTGGCAGCAAGGAGACGTCGCTGCATAAAGCTGAGCCACTGGCTGTGACGGTCTGAACTGCCGCTAGGGTCGCGGACTGCAAAATCATCATTATAGGTAAAATCGTTTCCGGTATTGTAAGGAGGATCAATGTAGATTAAATCAACTGCCCCGGAAAACTGCTGTTGAAGTTTTTTTAAAACAGGATAATTATCGCCTTTAATCAGAAGATGCCCCAAAAGATCGGGAAGCGGCGGCTCAAATTTGGAGGCGCGCAGGAAATCCGGCGAGTCGGCGGGTTCGGGGTAGTCTGTCCAGGTAAGTTGTAAAGGCATAAGTTAATTATATGATTTCTTTGATTAACGGGTCAAGAATGAAGAAAAAACTTGAAAAAACTAAACTTTTGAAAAAAAGACCATATATTATTCTGTACTAAGGAGACATAAATGGTCAACGTAAACACAAAAGAAAAATCTATTTTACAGACTATCATTGATCTTTCTGCCAGACTTCAGGGCTGCGGACTCGAACAGGATGCACTTAAATCAGAAGAAGAAAATCTCGGACGCCTTGCTAAGTATCTTAATGTAGACGAAACCTCCGCTGTCTTTTTTACTGTAATTTTTTATCTTCAGATACAGGAGTCTTCGGCCTCTTCTCTTTCAGAAATTGCAGATTTTCTTGAGTTGCCACATATCAGTATTTTACTTTATTCACAGAATTTAAATATTCTTCAGAAGAAATTCCTGATTGATCAGAAAAGAGCTGAATCCCGCTATTCCCGCAGAAGCGAAAGAAATGCCGGCTACGAAGTACCTGATCCTGTAGTAGAAAGCATTATCGAAAATACTCCACTTGTAGAGGTACAGGAATCTCAGGATACAAGCGACAAAATCTTCATGAACTTTTTTACTCTCTTTAAGAACTGCATAAAGAATTCAAACGTTGATGAAAGTTTTTACCGTACTATTGCGGCTTACGAACGAAAGTATGAAGGGGATGAAATCATGCAAAACATCAAAAAGGAATTTCCTGAAGACCAGGAATCCCGTATTATTCTTTACCTCCTCTCTTCTTTCTGTATTTGCGGCAGGACTCTTATAGATGATGATGCAGACTTTTTCTCTGATGTTTTAGGAATGTTTATACAATTTGGACGCTGCAAACGCTTAATCAACAAAAATGATGTTCTGTATGAAAAAAAACTTATTACAAAAAACTTTGAAACGGTTTCTGAAAGCTTCAGAAGAGGGCCTTTGTACGCATCCATTTTAAAACTGAGTCCAGAAGGAATTAAAAAGCTCTTTGGAAGTCAGGCAGAAAAATATGCTGAAGCCGACTATCAGAAATCTGAACTTGAAATTACAATTGATGCTCTGCATGAATTTGCAATAACCTACGAAAAACGTCAGGCTATTTTTGTTAAAAAACGAGAGCTGGCTCAGCTGGAGAAGAAATTTTCGGAGCTGCCCTTCTTTAAAAAAATCATAAAGACAAAGCTTGACCCTATGGACAGGTTCTTCCTTTATGACTGCACCAAGGATTTTCTTGACGGAAATGAATCCAGCCTCTGTTCTACTCTCAGTGACTTATATGCAAAAACAAATTTATATTTTACAAACCTTCGCAAAATGCTGGATGAAAAGGATACTCTAAGCACGAAGGGCTTTATTGAGATTGAAAAAAATGAAGTTGTAGAAAAGTCAACCGTTACCCTCAGCGACCGTACCATTGAACTGCTCTATGGCAAATATGCTGACCTCTATAAAAAGAAGCCCGCCTGCAGCAGAAATTTACTTGAACCTGAAAAATTAAAAGAAAAAACTCTCTTTTATTCTGAAAAGGTTCAGAAGCAGATTGATATGCTTGAAGAAAGCCTTTCACAGGAAAATCTTGTTGCAATGCAAAAGCGGCTTGAATCTAAAGGGCTTCCTAAGGGAGTTGCAGTTCTTTTATATGGTGCGCCGGGTACCGGCAAAACTGAAACGGTATATCAGCTTGCAAAGAAGACTAACCGCAAGATTCTTCATGTTGATATTTCCGAGTCAAAATCTATGTGGTTTGGAGAAAGCGAAAAAATTGTAAAAAGGATTTTTACAAATTACAGAAAACTTTGCCAGTCTGCCGAGCGCCATCACGAAAACACACCAATCCTTTTGTTCAACGAGGCCGATGCTCTTATTTCTAAACGCAAGGATGTTACACAGGGAAACTGTGCACAGACAGAAAATGCCATTCAGAATATTCTGCTCGAAGAAATGGAAAAGCTGGACGGAATTATTTTTGCAACAACTAACCTCTGCAACAATATGGACAAAGCCTTTGAGCGCCGCTTCCTTTTCAAGGTTGAATATGAAAAACCAGGTCTTGACGCCCGTAAAAAAATCTGGGAAAGCAAGATGCCGGAGCTCTGCGATGAAGATTTGTCTCGCCTTGCAGACCGTTTTGACTTCTCTGGAGGCGAAATTGACAATATTGTCCGCAAGTGCGAGATGACTGAAATCATTAAAGGTCAGCTTCCTGCTTATGACGAAATCGCTGAACTCTGCGAAAACGAGCGTCTGGATAAAAACAACGAAGCGTGCCGTGTGGGCTTTTGTATGGATTAAGGAAGTCCTTCAAGAGCAGTACTTATCTTCTGTCTAGTGATATTTTTGGCAGAAATTTGAAAATTTTTCAAATTTTTTGTCAACTTTAAGAGTTAGGTTAACTATATTTTAACATACACTAAACAATTTTCTCTTACAAATCTAACTTTCTCAATTTTCTAAGGCATATAAAATGCCAGGAGGTCTAATGTCTAAATATCCACATTTCAACATTCTTAGCCGCGAGGAAGAATACGAGCTTGCCCTACAAGCTGCTGATGGAAATGCCGAAGCCCGCAAGCTTCTTATTCTTTCAAACATTCCTTATGCCATAAAATATTCAAGATCCTTCAGTGGCTACAAAATTGACGCTGATGATCTGGTTCAGATTGGCATAATTGGTCTGATTGAAGCAGTGGATAAATTTAAAGCAGAAAAAGGCTATCGTATAATCACCTATGCGAAGAACTGGATTCGCAAGGAGATTGAGGATGCGGCCGGTAAGCAGAGAAAAAATCCGGCCTGCTATATTAATCGAAATAATGACCCGGATTTTGATGAAGAAGCCTTCCTTTCTTCTCTGCAGGATAATTCGGGAAAGTCAGAAAATCCGGTTGAGGAAGAATGCATAAATAATGAAATGACAACCTGCATAAAAAAAGCCATCGGCGGGTTACCAGAAAGAGAAGCTGATATTCTCACCCGCCATTATGGCTTATCCAGTAAAAAGCCGCAGTCTTTCAACGAAATTGCTGAAAGCTACGGCCTCACAAAAGCCCGTATTCATCAGATTGAACAGACAGCCTTTTCAAGTCTGAAAAACGAACTTATCGATTTTGTTGATATGTGTGCTTAAATTGCCGCAAGGCCAAGCTTGATGTCTTCTATGATGTCGTCGACATTTTCGAGACCGCAGCTGAAGCGTACCATTCCACCGTCGATTCCGGCTGCAACAAGCTGCTCGTCTGTAAGCTGGCGGTGAGTTGCACTAGCCGGGTGAAGAACACAGGTGCGGATATCTGCAACGTGAACTTCGTCGCAGGCAAGCTTGAGGGCATCCATAAAGCGAACAGCAGCAGCACGGCCACCCTTAATGCTGATAGAAATTACACCGCAGGTTCCGTTTGGCAGATACTTCTGAGCACGCTCGTAGTACTTGTCTCCAGGGAGTCCAGGGTAAATTACCTTTGCAATTTTATCTGATGACTTGAAGAACTCAGCAACCTTGCGGGCATTTGCGCAGTAGCGTTCCATGCGAACCGGCAAAGTTTCCAATCCCATATTAAGATAGAAAGCACTCTGAGCAGCCGGGTAACAACCAAAGTCACGCATCAGCTGTGTGCGGGCTTTAACGATATAAGCTGCCTTTCCGAAATCTCCAACATAGCGGAGTCCGTGGTAACTTTCATCAGGTTCAACCATATCAGCAAATTTACCGGTTGCTTTGTATGCTTTTTCCCAATCAAAATTGCCAGAATCAACAATACAACCGCCGCCCTGAACAGCGTGACCATCCATATATTTTGTTGTTGAATGAACTACGATGTCTGCACCCCACTCGAAAGGACGACAGAGATATGGAGTTGCAAAAGTGTTATCTACAATAAGAGGAAGATTGTTGTCGTGAGCAGCCTTAGCCCAAACCTCAAAATCAAAAACTGTAAGGGCCGGGTTTGCAATTGTTTCACCAAAAATACATTTTGTGTTTGGCTTAATTGCCTTGCAGATTTCTTCGTAGCTTGCGTCAACATCAACCCAGATACATTCAATACCAAGCTTCTTAAGAGTGAAGCCAAAAAGATTGATTGTTCCGCCGTAAATACTTGATGAAGCAATGAAGCTGTCACCGGCACAGCAGAGATTCAAAACAGAAAGAAGCGAAGCAGCCTGTCCGCTGGAAGTAAGCATACAGCCGATTCCGCCTTCAAGATCTGCAATTTTCTTTTCAACAGCGTCGCAGGTAGGGTTTGCAAAACGAGAATACATGAACTCGGTAGGCTTATCGAAAAGTGCCGCAACGTGGTCGCAGCTGTCAAAGCGATAAGTTGTACTCTGAACAATCGGGATAGTTCCCGGTCCACCATTTTCCGGCTTGTAGCCTGAATGTAAAACTTTTGTTTCAATTTTCATAATTTCGCCTCTTTTTTCTAGAAATACAGGCTTTAATTATACTGAAAAACTTTAATATGATAAATATATTTTATTTATCATATTTCAATAGCCAAGCTTTCTATCAACAAGATATTTAAGAGAAGCGCCTTTTGTAAAGTTCTCCAGATCATCAAGGAACATATTCACATTCTTATCTTTTGTATAAGCCAGAGTCATATTTCCTGCAACGTGAGGTGTAATCAAAAGATTCTTTGTTTTCCAGAGACGGTTTCCCTGTGGCAAGGGTTCTGTCTGAAATACATCAAGAGCAGCCCCAGCCAGGTGTTCAGAGTCCAGAGCATCTGCAAGTGCTTCTTCATCAATAGCGGAACCCCGCCCAACATTTACAACGTAGGCACCCTGTGGCATAAGTGCAAGACGTTCGCGGGAAAGAATACCACGGGTCTCGTTAGTTGCTGGCAGGCTCATAGCAAGCAGGTCAGTTTCCGGTAAAACAGAATCCAGCTGGCTGACAGGCAGCACCTTATCGTAAACATCAGCCCCTGCCCGGCCGCTTCTGCAAACACCAATAATATAAGCAGGCTCAAAAGCGCGAGCCCTTTTAGCAAAAGTCGTTCCAATATCGCCTGTACCAAGCACCGTAATGCGGCTGTCTTTCAGAGACTTTTGTGGACGCGGCTTATTCCACTGCCCTTCCCTGGTCTCTGCCATAAACTGGTCAAGACGGCGCATCATCACAAGGGAAACAGCTATCATATGTTCCGCAATAGAAACACCGTAGGCACCGGCAGCATTTGTAAGAAGACACTCTTCATTTGCAAAGTAGCCCGGCACCATAAGAGAATCAACTCCCGCCCAGGGAACACAAAGCCATTTCAGATTTTTGCTGGCTTTAACAATTGAAGGTGCGAAACCATAAATGATATCAGCATCAAAATTATCCTGAGGAATTTCAGTTTCCGCCTTATAAAAGAAAACCTGATGTCCAAGCGACACAGCCACACTTTTAATCTGATCCAGATGCTTTTGTTCAAGCATATTATTGATGACTAAAATTTTCATTAGAATTTTATCCTTAAATAACGAATAAAGTTTATTATAGCACGTAAACCTTCATCACACAAAACGGCAATGAACACACCAAGCATTCCAAGTTTGAATACAAATACACAGAGACATGCTAGCCCGATTACACCGACGGTTCCCATAATCTGAGTGAAGAGCATCCATTTTGTATCTCCATACCCGCGGATTCCATTACCAACAATGATGTTTCCTGATTTTCCAAAAAGATTTGCCGCAACAAGGATGATATAAATAACAGACAATTCAATTACATCTTTATCCGTAGTAAAGAGACTCAATGTCAGGCGAGGGAAAATCGAAACAAAAATTAAAGCAAAGGCCGCAACAAGGAAAGCCCATCTGATGGAAGTCTTAACTACCGATCGGTAGAGTTTCATATCCTTAGCGCCTGTCGCTTCACCAGACAAAGTCAGGGTTCCGCTGCCTATAGCACTAATAATTACAACAAAGAGGATTTCAACCGTAAATACCATAGAGTAGATTCCGGCAGCTCTCTCATCAATTGTATTGAGGATTCTGATGATACAAAGATTTCCTACGTTCCACAGCAGATCTTCGCAGGCCGTAGGAATTCCAAGCTTTATAGAATGAAGATATGGTTTGATTTTTGCGCCAAGAATTCTTTTAAGACCCGGACTTGTAAAGAATTTATCCTTCTTTGAAATTGTTACATACAAAAGATAAATTGCGCCGACATATTCAGCAATTGTAGTACCAAGAGCCGCACCCGCAATCTCCATGCGAGGGAAGCCGAACTTTCCGAAAATCAAAAGATAATCAAGAATGATATTCAATACAGAACGGATAACGCCGTAAGCAACGAGCGGCTTTGTATAATTTGATGTCTGAAAAACAACAGAGTAAGAAGCCCAGAGACCGATAATCAGATATACCGGCGCATAGATTCTTGTATAAGTAACACAAGGCTTCATTACATTTTCCGAAACACCCATCAGCTTAAAAACAAGCGGACTGCAGAAAGTCCAGAATAAAAACAACAAAACCGGAATTACGTTATGAAGCTTTATCATTGAAGCCGCATAGTCCTTAGCCTTTTCAATATCCTTTTCACCAACCGACTGGCTTATAAGAATTGACGCCCCCATTGCCATCGAAAAAACAAAAGACATTGTAGTCCACATAGGAGCAGTTGCATTTCCAACCGCACTCATATAGAGAATATCCATACGTCCCAAAAAAATGCGGTCAATGAACATCTGAACCTGTGCAATCAGATTGCTCAGCATGATTGGGACAAAAATCTTTACGAGCTTGTTTTTGTATTCTGTTTTAAAAAGCATCTTACTTCCACCCTTCCCAGATTTTCTGACACATGCCTACGGTTGCTTCGGTTTTTCCGTTGCGGCAAACCGGCTGTTTTAAGAGAGTCACTTGATTTTCAAAAAGCTTTGACTCTTTTTCGCTGTCGTCAAGATAAGCGATGCTGGCGTAGTCTTTTGCTTTTTTATCAATCATAGCATCCAGAGCAGCATCACGGCCACCTTCTGTACGGGCAAGGGCTGTCACTACTGAGTCAAACTCACCGGCAGACATCTCTTTTTCCTTGAGATCCACAAACTGAAATGGAATGCGGCGTTCCTTAAAAAATCTCTGTGCCGCCTTGCAGTCAAAACTTTTATTAGTACCAAAAATCTGAATCATAAAATGAGTATAGCAGAAAACGCAACTATAAGTAACCAAAATGCAACTGAAGCTTGGTTTGCGCAAGAAAAGTTGTATGATATTATTATGTCAGAGAGGTAAATATGAACTTTTCCGAAAAACTTCAGATACTTAGAAAAAATAAAGGGCTCACCCAGGAAGCCCTAGCAGACAAACTCAATGTTTCCCGCCAGGCAGTAGCTAAATGGGAATGCGGACAAGCTTACCCGGATATTTCAAACCTGATTCAAATAAGTGACCTTATGAGCGTAACTGTAGATTACCTGGTACGCGACCAGCAGTGTATGATGAATATAAGCGGCGGCGAAAGTTCTGACCGCGCCGACCTCGACGAGCTTATCACCTTCCGTCTGGAGGCAAATGTAAATACCTATGCCGCCTTTATGAATGAAACTGATTCCACCCGCCTCGACTCTCACGACTTCCGCTACAGTAACGGAGACTACACCTACCACGACACCTATGTGGGCGGCGAAATCTTTGCCGGCGAAGAAGCCGTCTGGAAAAAGGGAAAAGCTCAATACGCCATGAACTACCTTGGCCGCGTGCTCGAAAAAGAATTCAGCGGAAACTTCCTGAAAGAAGCCCTGCGTGCCGCCGACAAAAAAATGCCCTACCGCGGCCCCGAATATTACCAGAGCGGCGAGTACACCTACAAGTGCTCTGTAAACGGCGACTTCACCTGGTTCCAGGGCTACGAAGAAATCTACTGGCACGACAAAAAAGTCTACGAATGCTTTTTCCACGGCGGGCTGATGAAATAAAATGACTCGAAATCATAACACACCGGTGTCCGCTGAAAAACAAGGTTCTGTCTCACATCCTATTCCTCCGGTCTGGAATTCAGAAAGCCAGATACTGATACTCGGCACCATGCCCTCACCAAAAAGCCGCGAAGCCGGATTTTTCTACATGCACCCGCAGAACAGATTCTGGAGAGTAATGTCTGAGGTCTTCGGTGAAACCTTCGCACAGCCGAATAATGCGTCCGACATCTCCACCGCCATCACCGAGCGCCGAGAGTTTCTTCTCCGTCATCACCTCGCCATGTGGGACGTTCTCGCCTCCTGCGAAATCACTGGCGCAGCAGACTCCACAATCAAAAACGCCATATCAAACGACTTCACAGAAATCCTTGAAAACAGTCAGATTCACCATATCATCTGCACCGGCAAAACCGCCTTCAACCTCTGGCAAAAAAAATGCGCGGCCCTCTACGAACCACGCTACGACTTGACCGTCCACTGCTTACCAAGCACCAGCCCGGCAAACGCCCAGTGGAGTAAAGACAAACTGATTGAAGAATATAAAGCTATATTGAAGCTGCTTCACGAATAAACTGGTCACAATTTGTGACCGGTTCTGGTTTCTTATTTGAATTTATCTTATTAGGGGGAGTTTTTTCTGGTGTAAAAGCAATATTCCCATCGCCCCATACAAACATTTTTATCCGGGCAATGGGTTTTCCATTTTGTAAAATGAGAATAAGAGGACTTCGTTCTGCTGTTTTCTGCAACGTATCTGCATTTAATTGGGATAATTCCAGATGTTCTGAAAAGAAATCTTCCAGAATATGCGTAAGTACATTGTCTACACTCTGATTGGATTTTTCGGCAAGCCGCTGTAACTCATCAACCGCTTTCTGCTCAAGTTCAAAATCTGTATCAACCCACTTTTCCAATGGTGTAATTATTATATTTTCAAAATTGATTTTTTCATTATTTGAGTGTTTCATAAATTCCTCGCATATCTTTAAGGTCGCAAATTGCGACCTTAGACAGTAATTATTTTCGTTTATGATCCCAGATTGTGATATTAAAGATATTTTTTTACTTTTGAGGTCACAATTTGTGACCTCAAAAATCTACTACTCACTGCCTACGAATCCAATTTTTCTATTAGTTTGTGGCTGATCAATCAGATTGTTCAAAACCTGAATAATCTGATTGATTTTCTTATCCTGTTCAGAAAACTTTTTGTCACAATGGTCTATATGAAGCAAAAGAAGTCGCCGGATTTCTGCAAGCTCTGCCTTATCGTCAGTTTTCACAATCTGCGAACTTACGTAATGTCGCAATTTTACGAAGGCATCCATTATTCGGATACTTACTTGAATTGCAGTAGGACTGTGAAGAACTGCAGAAAGCATGGCTACGCCTTGTTCAGTAAATACATACGATGTAACCGTAGAATGCTTCAACTTATTGAACCGGTCGCAATTTGCGACCAGTTCATTCATTTCTTGATTAGTTAATTGAAATCTAAACTCTTCCGGAAATCGTTCAATATTCCTCTTTACAGCTTCCGTAATGCGTTTTGTTTCCACTCCGTAAAGTTCCGCAAGGTCACGGTCAATCATAACCTGTTTGCCACGAATCATAAAAATCTTACTTTCAACTAAAACTGATGAAATTTCATTTTCCATACCGTAAATAATACTATGGCTTCATGAAGAAAACATTAAAGTAATACTTTAATAAATTTGAGTCTTTTACTCTTGACAGAACTTTTTTCTTGCCTTTACTCCAATCTCGTTTATATATTTAAATCAATATGGAATACAAATCATCTACATCTTTTTCTGTACCAGTAATTGATGTGGAAGCGACATCTCAAAACTTAAAACGACTCAGAGAAGAACGCAATATCAAAGTAAGTGAAATTCAAAAGTCACTAAATATGACCTATCCGCAAGCGATTTATACCTGGGAAAATCCAGATGAAAAAATTCTTCCCACATTAGACCACCTTGTAGCCCTCTCAAAAATTTACGAAGTTCCAATAGATGAGATGATTGTAATTAGATATGTAAATGATGCAAGTCTGACCGTAAAAGATCCGCATCCACTTTATGGAGTCGAAAAAGAGATTCTAGATTTTATTGCCAATATCTCAAGTCCGGACACAAGATACGCATTGGAAAAATACTATGGATTTTCATTCTGACTATATTATCAAGAATTTTTTTTCTTCTACTATATCAGGTATTACAGGTATTTCAGGACATTCCCAAGCCCAGTCACAATAAGATAAACCATAGCCTGCATGCTCCATCACATCACCCCATGCTCTGAAAGAACATGACCATTTGAAGACTCCAAAATCATTTACTTTAAAAAGTGGACAACCATACTCTCCATTCTGATGGTATGGTCCATCATATTTAATTCCCTTAATGAAAAGTCGATTTATGAGCAGTAATTCTGCAAGTTGATTTGCCCGTCGTAGTACTTCTACATAATCTTCTTTACCTGGTTTAGGAACATAATGTGAAACAGGCTTTTCATTATCTTCCTCAAGATTTTCTCTAATTACATCAGTAAGTTCAGAATAATTTGGATTTTCAGAATTTGTCCAACCTATAAACTCTATTCTTAAACCATCTTCTTCAATTAGATTTTCTGTTATTGTTCTCATAGATAAATACTTTATCATATGAAAGGGGCAAAAACATTAAAGTTCTACTTTAATAATCCACATAAATATTCCTATTTCCTATAATTCAACTGCAGCTTTGCGAAAAAATCTTCCAGCAAATATCGCGAATCAATGTCTATATAAATCCGGATTGTCGGGTTCCCTTTACCGAAACTTGAAGAGGTATCTTCGTTGATAAACGGCGCCTCGTGCTCAATGTAGTGACCGCAATCCGGATTCAAAGCTACACCAATGGCAGGCGAATCACCCAGCGACCAGCTCTCGCCTTTTGTCCAGCCGGCAGCAGGCGAGTTATTATAGGTAATCATATTTTCAAAAAGATGACGGCCGATTTTTCCACATGGAAAAACCTTCTGCTGGAGTTCAGCAAGACCAACAGTGATTGTCACATAAACATTCGAAGGAATAAGCCAGAGATTTTTTGCATGACTTAAAATATAATTTGCAGCAGCAACATCATTTCCAGAATTAAACTCACGCCATGGCACTTGAGCAAGTCCATGAGTACCAATCCAAACAATTGTCATTCTATCCAAAATCTTAGGGCACTTTTTGATTGCAACTGCAACATTGGTTATCGCTCCCTGACACAAAACATAAAGCGGAGCCTCATCATCACGCATTGCTTCCTTAATCAAAAAATCAACCGCAGGAGAAACTACCTCCTCAGCGTCAGAGTTCTCAAAATATCCCGCAGCCTTAGCACCAGTCTCTCCCATAAAAACCGGCACCTCTTTCATATCCATGGCCTCAAGAATTGTGCAGACTTCATCATAACTTTTCTGCACCGACCCCTCAGCCACAAAGTGCTCCGCCAGAATTCCCTTCACCATCAGCTTAGGACTCATCAAAGCCTGGGCTATTGCAAAAGGATCATCCGCCTCGCAGGCAGCATCAGTATCTATAATAACACGCAGCTTCTTATACTGCGGAACGTCGAATAACAATTTTGATTTCAATTTTAAAACCTCCTCCTTAATACTATAGCTTCTGAAGTAAATCAGCAAATAAAAAAAATCTTTCTCAGGATAAAAAGATTTTTCTAATTTTCCCCAACAAAATTCGGCTTTTATCGACTATAATAGTGTAATCGATTACATAGTTTAAAAAGTGGAGCTTAAAGTGAATGCCGCAGTGGACAATTTAATCACAGATGATTTGATGGAAAAGACTTTTCTTTTTTGCTGGAAGAAGATTTCAGACAAGGAAGAAGCGCAGGATCTCGCACAGGAAATCATTATAGATGCCATGCTGATTCAGCGAAGTGGAAAAAAGATTGAAAACTTCTATGGTCTTTTCTGGCAGATTGCACACAACAAGGTCGTAGATTTTTATAGAAAAAAACGTCCGGTAAAAATCAGTCTTGATGACATGGAAAACAGTCTTCTTGGTTTTGATAAATCTATTGGTGATTATATCAAGCAGGAAGAACTGGATCTGCTTTCAAAATCTATGACCCGCCTTGCCAATATCCACAGAGATATTCTTGTGCGCTTCTACATCAAAAATCAGAGTGTAAAAGAAATTGCCACAGCCCTTGAGCTCCCGACGGGAACAGTAACAAGCCGCTTATCTGATGCCCGTAAAAATCTTAAGGAGAATTATGAAACTATGGAAAATCGAAATGAAAAATCCGAAAAGAAAAAAACATTAGTCGATTTTGAACTTGAGTTCTATGGAGATGCCGGCCCAGCCTGGATGGCGATTTCTTCTCTGATAGATAGGCAGATTTTATTTCTCTGCAGGGAGAAAAGCCAGACAGTAAGTCAACTTGCAAAGCAGATGGATCTTCCTCAGCTTTTTCTGGAAGACAGCATTACAAAGCTGATACAGGCAAATGTCCTCTTTGAAGAAAAGAAGGGAAAGTATCTTACAGATTTTACAATCTTTCCAAAGTCTGTAATTCGCAAGGCCGATGAAATTGACCGCCAGATTTTTGACAAACTGAAAATTTCAGAACGCTATTTTGAGATTCTTAATGGCATGAAGACCGAGCTTCTGATGGAAGATTTTTACGGAAATGATTTTGACTGGGAATATCTTCTTCCATATTTTATTATCCGCTCAGACAGAGAGTTTGGAAAGAAGACCGGCGGAGACTATCTTCGCGAAAAATATGGTAAGGGATTGCCGGACAGATTCTGGAGGAACTTTTATCTTTCCGGTCAGTATGAAGACCAGCCAGAACACGTCGCTACAGAAGAAGCAGCCTTGATAGGCCCAGGCTACAATTATCAGGTTTATAATATTCCAGAATACGGCCACATCGAATTTCATAATACGATAAACACCATGCATTATGAAAAAGACGGGCACGAATGCAATCTTGATATCGACCGGCTTGAATGGCTGAACGGCGGTAATGCGGGGCTTTATCTTGAGCTCATCAAAAATTCTGAAAAGTCTCTTTCAGAAAAAGAAGAAATGCTTGCCGCAGATATGATGAACAATGGCGTTCTTGAAAAAACTCCGGCCGGCTACAAAGGAACAGTCCCTGTTATCTCTTTTGATTTGATTGACAAATGGTGCAGGCTTTGGAATGAAAAATTCCAAGAGCTTTCAATTGAATACTACGAAGCTCTTTATAAGGCACAGGAAAAAGTAATACTTCCTTATATCCGCCATGATCTTATGTGGGCTTCCTTCTGGCATGTTATTCCGGCTGGGAACAGAAAGAGCCTGGATTCAATGCTTATGCAATATGCAATCGATAATAAGCTGGTTCGTTTTGCAGAGGGAAAGAATGCCTCATGTGTGGCAATGGCTTTGCTCACAAAATAATGCAGAAAAATGGAGAAATAGATTATGACTAAAATAAATAAAGAACTTTCGTATGCGCCGGCTGAATTTCAGATTTCTTACTGTGGCTGGGCATCTCCTGCAATGCGAGTAATGCACGGAGTTTTCAAGCAGCAGCTGGCCCTGCTTTGTTATGACCAGGCAAAATCTGTAGAAGAATTGTCAGAGGCCCTTCAGACTCCGACCGAGTATATTCAGGATGCAGTTGATTCTTTTTGCAATGAAAAAATGATGAAAACAGTTGATGGAAAATATCTTACCCTTTTTCCTATGCTTCATCTGAAAAAAAATTACCAGGCGGGCGCTTATTGTTATAAGATTTTCGAAGAGCAGGAGATTCCTAAAAAAATTAATGACCTGCTTTTTTCACTGCGCGAAAAGATTGCAACTCTGGACTTTTATGGAAATGATTTTGACATTTCTTATCTCAACTGGTTTTTGTATACCGTTACAGATAATTGCATCGCAGCTGAATTAAAAAGTTATTATTCAGATAAAACAGATGAAGTCATATTCAATAATTCTGACTGGAGGACAAACAACTATAATCATTCACTTTGTGCTTCTTATCATTATGCCGATGAGAAAATTGAAGATGACAAGCTGCCTAGACGACTGTCTCAGACTTCGACTTATTATAATCACTATGGGGAGATTCAGTTTAACAATGTTTTTGATTATGCGCCTTTCCCCTGCAGCTTTGAAGAAGTGCCGATTGGAATGGCAACTTCGGAATGTGGCAGAAACAATTATCTGACCAGAGAGAATATAGAGTTTTATCTGAGGCTAGTAAAAGGGACCAAAGGGCTGAAGCACGACTTTACAGAAGAAGAAAAAAAATGGCTTGAAGACTTTGTAAAACACGGTGTCGTAGAAAAAAGACCAGATGGCTACAAACCTATGATTTCGGTTTTTACAGAAAAGGTTTTTGATCAGCTGGAAAAGTTAATAACCAGAGCTGTAATTCCAGTCGTAAAGGAAATTGCAGAAGCAACTGATAAAACAATAGAAGAGCTTTTGCTGCCAGAAATGCGTGGCGTAAAAGAAAGAATCGATCAGTTCTATGCCTTCTGGTTATGCACCTTTTTGAGCCCACGTCAGGAGCTTTACTGGTATGGCATGAATGTTGAAGGCCTGAAAATACCTGAGGACTACAAGGCCTCTGCCGCAGGACTCTACATCATTCTCTGAATCTGATAATTACAGAAAATCCCTTTGCGTGTTATAATTTCTCTATGAAATCCATTATAATCAACACGCTTAAAATCTCAGTTGCAGCAATTCTTGCAATTCTTTGCGCACAGGCTCTCAAGTTAGACTTCGCAGTTTCTGCCGGAATTGTTGCAATTCTTTCTGTACAACCAACCAAGAAGGAAACACTGCGAACAGCCATAGCCCGACTTCTCGCCTTTGCAGTTGCCCTCGCAATTTCAATCACACTTTTCAATCTGATGGGATTTACAGTGCCAGTGTTTTTCATTTATCTTGCCATTTTTATTCTCATCTGCCAGTGGCGCAAATGGATTTCTGCAATGGCAATGGACTCAGTTTTGATTTCACATTTTCTTTCATTCGGTAAGACCGGACTAACAGAAATAAAAAATGAAGTTTTACTTTTCGTCCTTGGAGTTGGATTTGGAATCCTCGTAAACCTTATACTTCACAAAAAAACTAACTACATAGAAAGATTAAAAAATGAAACTGACGAACAGATAAAACTGGTCCTTCACAGAATGGCGCTGAGAATCCAGAATCCCGACCTTGCTGATTACGATGGCTCCTGCTTCGACTCACTGAATCAAAGCATCTTCACAGCAAAAAAACAGGCCGAAGAAAATTACAATAATCAGTTTTCAAAGAAGGACACCTTCGACAGCCGCTACCTCGAGATGCGAGAAAATCAGACAAAGATTCTTTACGAAATGTTCAAGGCTGCCCACGACCTTGGCACCGTTCCAAACACCGCTTCCATGCTTTCAAACTTCCTCGAAAAGATTTCCGTAGAATATCACAAAGACAACGATGTAAAAGCCCTGCTGGACGAACTCGCCCAGATTCACGATAAAATGAAAAACGTTCCATTGCCTCAGACCCGCACCGAGTTCGAAGACCGGGCGAATCTTTTTACGCTAATGGAACGTCTTAAAGATTTCTTACAGATTAAAAGAGATTTTATGCTTTCGATTAGTGATGGAACAATCTTATTCCATTGAAGCACATAACCATGTTGTAGTCGTCTGCAGCCTTAATAACGAGGTCGTCGCGGACACTTCCGCCCGGCTGAACTACGCAGGTTACACCAGACTTTCTTGCGCGCTCGATGTTATCACCAAATGGGAAGAAGGCATCCGAACCAACAGCAACGTTAGTGTTCTTAGCAATCCACTCAGCCTTTTCTTCGCGAGTGAAAACTTCAGGCTTTACCTTAAAGAAATTCTGCCATTTGCCTTCAGCGAGAACGTCCATATATTCTTCACCAATGTAAACGTCGATTGTGTTATCGCGGTCTGCGCGCTTAATACCATCAACAAACTGCAAGCCAAGAACCTTAGGAGACTGACGCAGCCACCAGTTATCAGCCTTCTGACCTGCAAGACGAGTACAGTGAACGCGGCTCTGCTGACCGGCACCAATACCAATTGCCTGACCGTCCTTTACGAAACAAACTGAGTTAGACTGAGTGTACTTCAAAACAATCAGAGAAATAACAAGATTGCGCTTGTCATCTTCGCTAAGATTCTTGTTCTTAGTTACGATATTTGAAAGAGCCGAAGCCTCGTCGATTTTCAAAAAGTTGTGGCCCTGTTCAAAAGTTACGCCGAAAACCTGTTTGCGTTCAAGCTCAGCAGGCACATAGTTAGGATCAATCTGAATTACACAGTAGTTGCCGTTCTTCTTAGCCTTAAGAATCTCAAGAGCCTTTTCGCTGTAACCAGGAGCGATAATACCATCAGAAACTTCCTTCTTAATAAGAAGAGCAGTTGCTTCATCACATTCGTCACTCAAAGAAATAAAATCGCCGAAAGAGCTCATGCGGTCTGCACCACGAGCGCGGGCATAAGCACAGGCAAGAGGAGTAAGCTCAACATTGTCTGTAAAATAAATCTTCTTAAGAGTGTCCGAAAGAGGAAGACCTACAGCAGCACCAGCAGGAGAAACATGCTTAAAAGAAGTAGCAGCAGGAAGCCCGGTAGCCTCCTTGAGTTCCTTAACAAGCTGCCAGCCGTTCAAAGCGTCGAGCAGATTAATGTATCCCGGTCTTCCGTTTACAACAGTGATAGGAAGATCGCCGTTTTCCATGTAAACCTTTGCAGGCTTCTGATTCGGATTACATCCGTATTTCAATTCAAGTTCTTTCATAGGAATAGATAATATAGAAAAATCGATAAAAATTCAAATGAAGGGGAAAGCCTTCCCCCCGGCAGTTTACTCTTCACTTTCCGCCGGCGTCTGACTTTCCATCCTCACAAAAATCTCTTTTGCAGTCTTACTTACCATATAAAAAACAATTGAAGGTATAATTAATATTCCCACATAAAAGATGTACTTAGATAAATAAATCAAAAGCACTCCTAAAACTATCCAGCCCTGTGCGCGGAAACTTGCTTTTATATTCATCATATAAATTGCAATGGAATTTCTCAGAGTGTTTACAAAAGAATTTGAATAACGCGCCACCAGAGGATATGCATACAAATTCAAAATCAAGGCCACAAGAATATAAATCACAAAGAGCGCAACAAAAATCAGATTAAAAGCATCATCGCGGAGGCGGTCAAATATAAAATATCCTATACCACCACAGGCTGCCGTAAAAAGAGAAAGCAGAAGACCTTGTAAAAAATCCTGCTTAAAAGCCTTAAAGAAACGGGCTGCAATTCCCCGCATACTCTGAACTTCTTCATCACCATCTGCAAGACGCAGAGCCACCGCATAAGCAGCACAGGTAGAACCACCCGCTGTAATTACCGGAAGGCAGCAAAGCAGCCACAGGCAATTAAGAAAAAACAACTTAAGAAACTTTTTTATTAAATCCATATTATTTATCCCCTGCCCACATTTTCTGCAGATTTCGTGCAACCGAAGTAGTATTCACCTTTGCAGACGGACAGTTAGAAAGCACAATCACAGAAAGCTTATCATCAAAATAATAGCCGTCGTAAGAATTAAAAACATTTGTCACACCAGTATGAAAAACCGAGCCCTCGTGACAGTAAAGACCATAACCGTAAGATTCCGAATCAATCATTTTTTTGAAAGACTTTTTCTTTACAACCTTACCGCCGGTAAAAAATACGTTCCACTTAAAGAGATCTGTTACACAGGAATTAACATCACCGCAGCCAAGGGCAAGAGAGGCTGGAATGCTGTAATAACGCCCCTTATAATCATAACCGCGTGTATCGGTTTTCTGAAAGTCAAGATTTGTACGGCTCATGCCGCAGCGGGAAAAAATATTTTTCTGCATATATTCACCAAAAGGCATTCTGCTGACCTGTTCAATGATTCTCGCAAGCAGAAAATAATTTGTGTTACAATAGAAATAAGTTGAATCCGGTTCAGCAAGAAGGGGCGCATCATTCAGATATTCGAGCACAATATTTTCTTCAACCGGCTCGCAGGCCATCTGCTTAACTTCAATTCTGCGGTAAACATTTTTCGGGAAAAAATCATCGGCAGCATTTATGTGGTCGGTTAACCCCGAACGCATATTCAAAAGCATTTCGATTGTAATCTTTTCACCCGCTTCAAAATCCGGGAAAAACTTAGAAACCTTATCCGAAGTCGCCAGTTTCCCCGCCTGCACCAGCTGCATGACCGCAGCGGCCGTCATCTGCTTACTTATAGACCCGGCCTCAAAAGTAGAGTTAATTCCTATCGGAAACTCCTCGGGAGCCGCCGCCTTCTCATCGCAAAAGCCGTAGCCCTTAGCAAAGACAATCTTCTTACCGCGTCCCACGAGCACCGCGCCCTGAAAACCTGCTTCCTTCAAATAAGCGTCCGCGCGCTCCGCAAAGTCACGGTACTTTTTATCGATTATTACCTCGTCCTTCCAGTTTCGGTTTTTAACAGACGAGCAGGATGAAAGGAATAAAATAAAAAAGGAGGTCATAAAGAAAAAAAAGTGAAACGCTTTTTTCATCATAAACCTCCTGTTCTTATCAGTAAGTCGGCAAGCACAGCTTGCCTCTGTGCCTTTTTTTCGATGAACCTAAAGCAACCCTTTCGGCTTGCTTTTTAACGGTTCTTCGATTATTGGCATTTATTAATAATCTTCTCTTCGTACTTACCAGTCTCAAGATTAATAAAGCGAACAAACAACGACACCTTATTATCCTCATTCAAAGAAGACCAGATCTCGTTTGCGAACTCTTCAATTCCACCATTGATGCGGACTTTTACCGGCTCACCTTCAAAGCTTGGAAGAGGATTTCCGTCACCCATATAAGTATGAATGTAGTGACCTTCTCCCTTCTGTGGATTGTCATAAGTGAAAGTAAAGCGCAGGGTGTTGTCACCGTTGCCGCAGTCGCTCTTCAAAATAGAAAGCGCATAGCTGTAACCGCCGTCAACTCCACCTTCGAGGTCGAGCAAAGAAGAAATGCGTGGAGTGTAGTTTGGAGCATCATGCTCGTACTTGCGGCTGCGCAAAGACTGCTCAAATGTGAGCCCGCCCTTCAAGCCTTCAAAAATTGTATCGGTCTGGTCACCGTTTGTTACGATTGTCTTTTTACCAAGCTCACGGACAGCGGCATAAATAATAAGGCTTGGATCTCCTGCAATCAGAGATTCATCAAAAGCCTTTGTACGTACAACCTCACTTCCGTTTTCTGTATCAGTTACAAAAACACGGTTGCGGCTTCCTGCGCTGCGGCCCATTGTCCAGTAAGCAGAAACGGCATATTTTCCATCAGCTGAAAGACCGGCAATAATTCCGCGTCCAGGATATGTTGTGCTCGATAATTCTTCTTTAATTTCTTTCATGTTAGTCCTCTTTATATTGTGGTTTCGATACGGCTTCGCCTACTCAACCACCGGTCCGTGCTGCTTCTCCAGATAC
>JAEEGK010011543.1_pt1 | contig 20159 bp, 12 predicted proteins | sample 8958771 | NCBI WGS metagenome assembly JAEEGK01 (sample SAMN16246547, study PRJNA631951) | gut metagenome | biome: gut microbiome; feature: rumen; material: SC-attached | host: Bos | place: Iran: Karaj | collected 2018-10
TTTACCCCCCCCCATTTACATTTTGAAATGTTTGGTTTACTTCGTATGTTTTTACGGAATCGACCATTGTTATTTTTTTATTATTTCGTCTTTTTCCATATTTGCAATATTCAGCTACAAAGTAAATAAATATAATTCACTAATCCAAATGAATCCCCAATTATTTTTTCAACCTCTCTCTCGGCGATTTCATTTAAACTTTCTAACACCGAATTAAACAAATAAAACGAATTTGTCTTACAGAAAATTACATTAAACAAAGTGCCGCAAGCGGCAGCGAATTTAACGAATATAAAAATTGCAGAAGTGTATTCGTTTAATTCGTAAAATTAAAATTAACTTGTTGATTTTTAATTTATTAGTTTAATAAATTGTTTTGTTTTATTCGTTTAATTCGGTGTTAAATGAAATTGCCATCATCCTCTCTCCTCCAACGCCTTCTGGTACTCAAACATCTTGTCCCTCAGGCTTGCAGCAGCCACGAAGTCGAGTTTTTTGGCGGCGCGCTCCATCTCTTGACGGGCTTCGCGCACCAGACGCTCGAGGTCGCGCTTGGAGAGGAAACGGGTCTCGGGTTCGGCGGCTTTGGCAATTACTGTGGCGGTGGTATTGTCCTTGAAAACATGCTCAGTATCGCCGCGCTGTATCAGGATGCCGGGCGACGACTTGCGGATTTGCTTGGGCGTGATGCCATGCTCGTCGTTGTACTGCATCTGGATGCTGCGGTGACGGTTGGTCTCGTCGATGGTGGTGCGCATCGATTCGGTCATCACGTCGGCATACATAATTACACGGCCGTTGATATTGCGAGCGGCGCGTCCTGCAGTCTGCGTGAGCGACCGCGCCGACCTTAAGAAACCTTCCTTGTCGGCGTCCAAAATCGCAACAAGCGACACCTCCGGCACGTCGAGACCCTCGCGCAAAAGGTTGACACCCACCAAAACGTCAAAAGTGCCGGCGCGAAGGCCGTCCATGATTTCGATGCGTTCCAATGTGTCCACGTCGCTGTGAATGTATTTGGTGCGGATGTCCATACGGAGAAGGTATTTGGTAAGCTCCTCCGCCATGCGCTTGGTGAGGGTTGTCACCATCACACGCTCGTCGCGCCTGACCACCTCCTGGATTTCGTTCATCAGGTCGTCAATTTGGTTGAGCGAGGGGCGCACGTCGATGGGCGGGTCGAGAAGTCCAGTAGGGCGTATCATCTGTTCAACAACAACGCCGCCGCTCTTTTCGAGTTCGTAATCAGCTGGGGTCGCGCTCATGCAAATCACCTGTCCGCACAAATCCTCAAACTCGGTGAATTTCAGCGGCCTATTGTCCAAAGCGGCGGGAAGGCGGAATCCGTATTCCACGAGATTGACCTTACGGCTGCGGTCGCCACCGTACATAGCGTGAATCTGTCCGAGGGTGACGTGGCTCTCGTCTATCACCATCAGAAAATCGTCGGGAAAATAGTCCAACAGGCAGAAAGGACGGCTGCCCGGCTGTCGTCCGTCGAAATACCGCGAATAATTTTCAACGCCCTGACAATGACCGAGTTCTTGGAGCATTTCAAGGTCGTTGTTCACGCGGTCTTCAATGCGTTTGGCCTCGAGCGGCTTGCCTTCGTCCTGGAAAAATTGTATCTGCAATCCGAGGTCGATGCGTATCTGCTGCATCGCCGCCATAAGACGGTCGTGGGAGGTGATGAAATTTTTGGCAGGATAGATGACGCAAGTGTCAGGCGTTTCGAGTGTAACATTGTTGGTGGGGTCAAACTTGATGATTTCGTCCACCTCGTCGTCCCAAAAACGGATGCGGTAGGCGTAGTCGTCGTAAGCCACAAAGATGTCCACCGTGTCGCCCTTGACACGGAACGTGCCGCGCTTGAAGTCAATCTCGTTGCGGCTGTAAAGGCTCTCCGAGAGATTATGGAGCAGCTTGTTGCGCCCGATATTCTCCCCTCGGCTAAAATGGATTACATTGGCGTGAAAATCCTCCGGGTTGCCGATGCCATACAAGCAACTCACGCTCGACACCACGATGATGTCCCTGCGCCCCGATAGCAATGCCGTTGCAGTTGACATACGGAGCTTCTCGATGTCGTCGTTGATGGAAAGATCCTTTTCTATATAAGTGTTGGTGGAGGGAATGAACGCCTCCGGCTGGTAATAATCATAATAAGAGACAAAATACTCCACGGCGTTGTCCGGGAAAAACGACTTAAACTCGCCGTACAGCTGCGCCGCCAAAGTCTTGTTGTGACTGAGCACAAGCACGGGACGCCCCACGTTTTGGATGACGTTGGCGATGGTGAAAGTCTTTCCTGAACCCGTTACACCTTTGAGAATCTGATACTTGTCGCCGCGCTCTACGCCCTCGGTGAGCTGGCGGATGGCCTCCGGCTGGTCGCCCGTGGGCTTGAACTCCGACTTTATCTTGAAATCCATAATCTCCTTGAAAATTTTCATTAATTGTGCAAAACTAACAAAAAAAACTCAAAATAACATAATAATTGTTGCAAATTATAAAAAAAATATATACTTTTGAACATCAAACAAGTAAGAATAGCCTGATGGTTAAACTACTGATTATAAGTATATTAACGTCACTGCTGACGATAGATTCGGGGCAACGAGGCAACGAGAATCCCACCGACGACGGCCTGTGGGCTGATAGTCTTGCCGCCGCGACTACCGCCAGCGACTCCCTACGAGTATGCCATCTCGCGGCGCAAGAGTCAATTTTTGCCGACACGGTGATGAAATACTCCCTCATCGGTCTCAAAATCGCCCAAAAGCTCAACGACACTGCAAAACTCGCCGACGCATACAGCACTCTCGGCTGGGCATACAGCAATTCCGGCAACAGGGATTCGTCATTGGCGGTATACCAGCGGGAATACGAACTACTAAAACCCACCAAAGACACATTAAGAATCGCCAAAACACTATACAACATCGCCTGCGACTACAACGCTCTACACAATTTTACATTGTCGCTCAGCAAATACCAAGAGGCTCTGCTGCTGTTTGAAAAAATCAACGACAGAAAAAACATGGCACTCGTCCAGCGCGACCTTGCGGCACGCGACATCGTAATGAGGCAGTACGACCTCGCAAGCGAAAAGATTAACGAAGCAATCAAAAACGACAAGATAATCAACGACTCCACATCCCTCGCCAGCGACCTCTACACACTGATATTGCTGCAATTCACCGAAACCAGAGGCAATATAACACAAGATGAGCTGCTACAACTCGACATGAAAGCGGACACTATCGGGATAATTGCCGCCAGAACACAAAACAACCTCGACCGAGGCATTTTGAAATTCCACTACTACCATATCAAGGCGAAGCTCTACGGCAAATTATATACCCTCGACGGACAGCACTGGCGCATCGACAGCGCATACGCATATTGCGACAGAGCATTGAAATACCAATACGCCGTCAAGGACGTGGACAAAATAGTAACCATACTCCTGCAAAAAGCGCAGACATCATATTTTGAAAAGAACAGCCAGATTGGCATCAACATCACCGACCTGATACACCAGCGGTACATCGATTCGGTGAGCTTAGATACCAAGATGGAGATTTACAAAGTGACTTCGCAATGCTACGAGGCAGAAAAGGACTTCGAAAAAGCATACATCTATCTCTGCGAATACGTAAAAAGCTACATAGAATACGTCACCACCCTCAATATGAGGGAAAACGCCAACTTCGACGCCAATGTAAAAATCTATGAGCTCAACACAGAAAAGGAACTCAACGAACAAAAGATGAAGGAGCAGAAACGCATCACCACACTTATTATAATAGTGCTCGTAATAGGAACGATACTACTTGTGCTAACATTCCGTTCATTAATGCAAAAACGCTCCAACGTAAAGATACTCAACGAAAAAAACCAGCAGCTCAGCCGCCAGCAAGACGAAATCATCGCGCAGCGCAATACCATCGAAGAGCAGCGTCAGGCATCCGAAAGGGCTAATCTAATTATGTTCCAAAGCATAAGGTACGCACGGCACATACAAAACGCCGCACTGCCGAGCGAAGAACACATCACGCGCATATTCCCCGACCATTTTGTATATTACGAACCCAAAGACATCGTGAGCGGCGACTTCTATTACGCCACACAAAACGCCGGACTCGACATCTTCGTACTCGGCGACTGCACGGGACACGGCGTGCCGGGCGGCTTCCTCAGCATGCTCGGCATATCAATTATAAAAGAACTACTCCGCAACCCCGAAATAGACATAATGCCCGGCATCATACTCGACATGATGCGCGAATACGTCAAGCAGGCACTTGCCAACGACGAGGAAGTGGCGGAAGCGATGGCAAGGGGCGAAGAATCGTTCTCGACAGCCGACGGCATGGACATGTCGATAGTGGCGTTTGACAAGTACAACCACTGCCTGCGTTTCGCCGGAGCATACCAAAACCTCTACATCGCCCACGACGGCGAAATCACCCGCCTGCGTGGCGACAGGATGCCCGTGGGAAGGCACATCAACGAATCGGCGACATTCCAGACCCACATATTTGAAACACAAAAAGGCGACATGGTATATATGTCGTCGGACGGTATACCAAGCCAGATAGGATTTTCGGGCGTCAAATTTATGTCTAAACGCCTTGTGGACTTTTTCAAGAGCAACTACGCGCTCCCATGCGAGACACAAAAGCGAAACATCACCAATATCATGAACGACTGGCTCTTTGGCGCAATACAGATAGACGACCTCTCGCTTATAGGAATCAGAGTCACAGACTAATCAACTTTAATCTTTCAACTATAATCTTTAATCTTTCAACTCATCCCATCTCCAATTTGCACTTGGCGCAGGCATATTCTATGGACACACCAAGATTCTGACGGTAAATAGGTTTGGTAATAAAACCATACACGTTGCTCATCGCCGCCGACTGCACTACTTCGGGCGCAGTGGTGCCCGACACAAAAATCACCGGCACCCAGCGTTTTTGCCCGATAAGGCGTGCGGTGGAGATTCCGTCGAGGTCGCCGTCAAGCTGTATGTCCATCAGGATGCAGTCAACATCGGGGCAGAGGTCAATGTGCTTGAGTGCGTCCTCGCCCGTGCGCGCCACACCAGATATTTCATATCCAAGCTCTTGGATGAACATCTGGAATATGGTGCAAAGCATCTTGTCGTCTTCTACGATGAGAATTTTTTTTGCCATATTTATAAAGTAATATTTGGATGTTGCAATCTTGCTGCAAATTTAGTAACTTGCGGCCGAAAAACAAACCATTTTCACATTATTTTAATATGAATTTGATAATCGACATAGGCAACACCGCCTACAAAGTCGCCATATACGACGGCAACCAGCTGATATACAGCGATAGAGATGATACAATTGAGATTGCTCTATTTGCACAAACGGTAAACGACATTATACAGAAGTATAATGTCCAAAACTGCATAATGTCGTCGGTTAAGTATCCGTATACGTCATTCATCAGCAAGCTCGACGACATCCCCGGCACGGCAATCACGCTCGATGCAAGCACACCGCTCCCCATCATCAACCGCTACTCCACGCCCCAAACCCTCGGCTGCGACCGCATTGCAGCCGCCGTAGGAGCGACGGTGCTATTCCCCGGCACAAGCTGCCTGATAATAGACGCCGGCACCGCCATCACATACGACTACGTAAAAGACGGCACAGAATACCTCGGCGGCAACATCTCGCCTGGCATCGACATGAGATTCATGGCTCTGAACCAATTCACATCGCGGCTTCCGATGGTCAGCGACCCAAAGCCCACCGAAACATTCGGCCTATCCACCACCGAAGCCATCAGCAACGGCGTCATCAACGGCGTTATACACGAAATTAACGGCTATATAGACGACTTTGAGAAAAAAAATGTTAATTCCCGCATAATTTTGACTGGAGGAAGCAGTATTTATTTGTGTAAGAAATTAAAAAACACGATATTTGCAGAGCCAAATTTAGTAACAATTGGCCTAAATAGAATTTTAAATTACAATGTACTTAAAGAAAACTAAACTTATAGCACTGATACTTATGCTCTCGGCGGCGGAAGTGGCGGCCCAGGGCATCACAGGCTCGCCGTACTCGCGCTATGGCATCGGCGACATCAGCAATCCGGGCACGGGACACAATGTCGCAATGGGCGGCACATCGGTGGCAGAAAGCACTCCGATGTACGTCAATACAGTCAATCCAGCCTGCAACACCAACCTGCCTCTGCAGCGTTTTGTATTCGATGTGGGCTTCGATGTCAAATACAACGAAATCAAGTCGGCGACCGAATCCGAGAAAACCAGCAAGGCAACCTTCAAATACCTCGTGGGAGGATTTGCGGCAAAACCGTGGTGGTACTTCTCATTCTCCATGAAACCATACAGCGCAATGGGCTACTCAGTATCGAGCATCGACTCCTCGCACGTAATGCAGCTCAACGGCACCGACTACAAATTCGGCTACAGAAATTCATTCGATGGCAAAGGCGGACTCAACAAAGTATCGCTCGCCACGGCTTTCAAATTCTTCAAGGTATTCTCAATAGGATTCACCGGCAGCGTGCTGTTCGGCGACATCGAGCGCACACAAAAGTCATACATCTCGCGCTCCGGCTACGTCATCAACGGCACCACATATCCCTACACATCTTCCTATTACATGAGCAACAAGCGTGTAATATACGGCATGCAGGGCGACATGGGACTCAGGTTTGAGAAGCGATTCAGATCCCATAAAGACACCCTCCGCGACGCGCTCAGGATTTCGGTGGGAGCAGTATTCAGCAGCAATGCAAAACTCAACGCCCGCAACGAAATATTCGTGGAAGACTACCACACGTATTATTCCTATTACTACAACGGCACCAACTATTACACCGCCAAGGCAGACACCATTGCCAACGATACCATCTCAAAATCCAAGGTATCCATCCCCAAGGGCTTTGGCATAGGCGCATCGGTGGAGATTGCCGAAAAACTCACCATCAACGCCGACTACCAAACTCAGGAATGGGGCAGCTTCCAATTGCCCGACGATGCCTCAAAAACAAAATTCCGCAACAGCGAGTACATGGGTTTCGGACTTCAATTCATTGAGGACAGATATTCTTCAAAACGCTACCGCCAATTCATCTATAGAGTAGGAGCATACAAACAGAAGACATATCTGGAACTCGACGGACACGGCATCGACGACAAGGGCGTAACATTCGGCATCGGTGTACCAGTAGGCAGAGGACAACTCCTGCTCAACATCAATTGCCAGATAGGCACACGAGGCACAACGGAACACAATTTGTATAAGGAGAAATACTTCCTCGTGCATTTCAACGCAACACTGCACGACGCCTGGTTCATCAAACGCAAATTCCAGTAGGTCTGGAATGCGGGCGGCTCGCCCGCCAAACCAAACTACGACAAAAGAAAACATACAATAAACCAGATTTTTTTAACACAAAAAACATAAATACAATGAAAAAAATACAGATAGCAAAAGTGGCCTTGGGTCTTTCAGCCCTCCTGATTGCCGGCAATGTATCGGCTCAATCGGCGGAAGACATCGTGAAGGCAAAATTCCCGGAAGTGGCTGGCGACCTCGCAATCACTCCCACCACCAAGTACAACCCCGCGCTCAAAAAGCAATACCGAGAGCTCTACGAAAAGATGAACAAAGGCATCGAGGAAATCGTCACTGTGGAGCACATCGGTGTCAACGAAATGCCCGAACTCCAGTTCTTCGACGCAAGAACCCTCAAAGACATGCAGAAGGCTGGCACATTGCCCGACCTCAAGTCTGCAATCAGGGCTGAGCAGAAAAAAATGGCTGACCTCATGCGCGAAGAACCCTACGGCGCAGACTCCGCAACCTGCGTAAGGGTATTGTCGACATTCCAAGAATACGTCAAGCAAAACGCTCTGGAAGAAGCCTACCCGTCGTGGTCTATCCTCTTTAAGGAATTTCCCAAATGTTCGCAGACCGTATATTCCAACGGCGTGAACATCATGAAGAAAAAAATGCAGACCGCAAAGACCGGCAAGGAGCAGCAAGTGTGGGTGGACACCCTCATGATGGTGTACGACCAGCGTATCAAATACTTCGCAGCTTCGAGCAAACTCTACGGCGAGGCTTACCTCCTCGGACGCAAGGGCGTAGACCTTGCTAAATACCGCAAGGGCGCAATGGACGAGGCATACAACATCCTCATGAAGTCAATCGACCTCGGCGGCAAAAACTCCGAATATGCAGTAATCCAGACTGCAATGCAGACCGTAATTGCTCAATACAACGTAGAAAAAATCGACGCTTCGGTAGTAGTGGACAAATACCTCCTCTTCTCCGACCTCCTCGCACAGAAGAAGGCCGACGACAAGGCAAAGCTCGCTGCCGCTACCGACGACAAGGCAAAGCAAAAGGCAGAATCTGACCTCGCAACATGCGCACAAGTGGAAGGCGGCGTTCTCGGTCTCTTCTCCAACAGCACCGCAGCTCAGTGCGACGTACTCGTCAACGCATTCTCTACCAAATTCAAGGAGAATCCCGACGACATCGAACTCTGCAACAAAATCGTAAAAGTGCTCAGCTCCAAGGAATGTACAGACGCTCAGCTCTACGAAGACGCTGTATCCAAGGTAATCGCCAACAACCCCACCGAGCAGGCATGCGCCGGTTTTGCAAAGATGCTCGAAAAGAGAGGCAAGGAAGATGAAGCACTTGATTACTACAAGAAGGCAATCTCCCTCGCAGAGGCCGACACGATGAAGGCAAAATACAACTGCACAATCGCAAAAATCCTCCAGAAGAAAAACCAGTTTGCAAACGCCCGCACATACGCTCGCGAGGCCATCAACCTCAACCCCAACTACGGTCTCCCCTACATCATCATCGCCACAATGTACGGCTCCAACCCCGTTGGCGAAGACAGCTTTGAGAAGTCGAAGACCTACTGGCTCGTTATCGACAAGCTCCAGAAGGCAAAGTCAGTAGACCCCTCTGTAGCCAACGAAGCACAGCAGCTCATCAACCGCTACATCGGCTCCTGCCCCAAGAAGGAAGAGGCATTCATGCACAGCATCACCCCTGGCATGTCAATCTCCATCGGCGGCTGGATAGGCGAAACCACCACTGCAAGGTTCTAAACAATGCATAATTCATAATGCATAATGCATAATTTGGCATCCGCAAGATCACCAATTATGTGTTATGCATTATGTTTTTTTATTTACACCAATTACATCAATTACTTCAATCACTTCAATCACTTCAATTACTTCAATTACTTAACTATGCGCACCCCGAATGGCAATTATGCATTATGCATTATGCATTATGCATTGATAGCGGCTCTTGCCACAATCACCTCCTGCTCCTCAAAGATGCAGTCGCTCGACAATTACAACATCGACGAGACCTTTGCCGACATGTCCACAAAAAACCTCCACACCAAATATTATTCGCAGCACAGGTTGCAGACCACCATCGACGCGCCGATATTGGACCAATTCACGTCGGTAAAACAGCCGTACTGGGAATTTCCAAAAGGCGTGAAAGTTGTATTTTATGACGAACATCTCAAGGCGCAAAGCTCGCTCTCATCGGGATACGCAGTATATTACACCAAAAAGAAACTTTGGGAGGCTCGCAACAACGTGGAAATCATCAACGACGACGGCACCAAACTCAACACAGAGCAGATATTTGGCGACGAAAAAGGCGAAAAAATATTTTCAGTCAAGAAAGTGACAGTCACCGACCCCGACGGCACAGTCATCGTCGGCAAGCAAGGCTTCGAGTCCGACATGGCATTCAAGAATTACAAGTTTCTCGATGTCAACGGCGTAGTCAGCCTTAAAGAACAATACGAAGAAGCCAAAGAAGAGTGATTTACAATGCATAATGCATAATGCATAATTCATAATTCGTAATTCGTAATTCATAATTCAACAAATCATCAAATCACCAAATCACCAAATGAAAAAGCAACGAAAGCATCCGATGGAAATCCTCTGGATATGTATGTCGGCGATGTGTCTGATTATAGCTATAATACGCAACGTCAAGTTTGGATTTGACGAGGCTACGGCAATGTATACATTCTCTGTAATATCGGCGTTAATGTTTCTTTGGCGCAGACATTTGCGGCGAAAAGAGGAACAAGAAGACAACGATAAAAAGCAATAGTACATTTTTATACAGATAGATTTCCAAATCCAAATATTTTTTTGCATATTTGCAGCATAAACACATAATCACAAAACAAAATGGCATTTCAAATAAGCGGAATACAACAACTCGGAGTAGGCGTGGACGACGTTTACATAGCATGGGACTGGTACAGGGAACATTTTGGCCAGGACATACTGCTAAGCGACGCGCCAGGCGAGGCATCAATGATGCAACCCTACACGGCTCACAAGCCTCAGACAAGGCATACAATCCTCGCATACAACATGCAAGGCGGCGGCGGTCTCGAAATATGGCAATACACATCGAGAAAACCGACCCACGCACCATTCAACATAAAGCTCGGCGACCTTGGCACCACCATCGGCAAGCTCAAATCTCAAAACCCGGCAGCGGCATACCTCTATTTCAAGAGCAAAGCATCCCAACTGTTGCTCTCCGGTTTCAGCAAAAACCTCGCGGGCAAGGATCACTTCTTTATGAAAGACCCATTCGGCAACCTCTTTGAAGTAGTAGAGAGCGACATCACATTCCGCGAGACCAAATCCAAAATCGGCGGTGTGTACGGCGCAATTGTCGGCGTGTCGGACATGGACAGGTCGATTGACTTTTACAAAGACATCCTCGGCTACGACACCGTCATCTACGACAAGACCGATGTCTTTGAAGATTTTGCACGCATCGACGGCGGCAACGACCAATTCCGCCGCGTTCTTCTCGGTCACTCGCAACAGCGCAAAGGCCCGTTCAGCAACTTTCTTAACGAGAGCCAGATAGAGCTCATCCAGCTCATCGATACTACCAAGCGTCAGCCGCGCAAGATATACGACTTTGAGACGCACCTCTGGGGCGACCCGGGATTCATTCAGATATGCTTCGACATCCGCAATATGAAGGAACTCAAAGAGTATTGCGAATCCAAAGGCTGTCCCTTCACCACCGACTCCAACCCCGAGGCTTACGAATCGGAAGCCAAGATATTCGACATGGGCGGCGCATCGGGACATTTCACCTACATCGAAGACCCCGACGGCAACCTCATCGAATTTGTGGAGACCTATTATGTGCCAATCGTCGCAAAACTTGGACTTGGCATCAACCTCCAAAAACGCGACCCGGAGCGTCCCCTACCCGACTTCATCATGGCGGGACTTAGATTCCTCCGCAAAGGCGAAGGCTATCCCGAATCGAGCGCAGCCAAAGAAAAGACGCGCATCTCCGACGAGTGCGCCGCCAAAATGAAACAGCAAAACGGCGAAAACTAAACACTAACCGCCGCCTACTGCGACGGAGTTTTTTTAAAAACAAAAATTACCATCAATTTATTAAAAATTACCATCAATTTTTTTAGTTTTTTCTGAAAAATTGACGATAATTGATGTAAAATTGACGGTAATTTTCGTTAAAACAAGACCGCCGCAAGGCGGTCAACCACAATCATTAACGACAATTAATGTTTACCAAAATGAGCAACAAATACCATTTTGTCTGCAAACACTGCGGACACAACATAGGCGACTTCAAGGCTTGGTTTGAAGCCGGACAGAAATGCCCCAAGTGCGGCAAAAACTTCGTAGACGCCAAATACGACACCAATCCCAAAAAACTCCGCGACCTCATCTATACAAAGGACAATGTGGAGAGCCTATGGCATTACTTCGACTTCCTGCCCCTCGACAATAAGGAAAACATCATCTCGGCTGGCGAAGGCATATCGCCAATAGACCGCTGGACATTCCTCGAAGACTTTGCCAAAAAGCAATACGGCATCAATATCGAAGTCTATGTGATGCGTCACAATTTCAGCAACGCCACCCGCACATTCAAGGACATCGCCGGCACACTCGGCGCATCGGTATTGAAGGAATGTGGAGTCAAGGAATACGCCGTGGCAAGTACCGGCAATACAGCCAACGCATTCTCGCATTACTTGGCTAAGGCTGGCATCAACCTCTACGTATTCATGCCCGAAGACGCAGTAAAAGAAAACATTGCCTCAGTGAGCGCATACGGCGAAAAAGCCGTTGTCTGCAAGGGCGACTATGCATTCGCCAAGAAGATTGCTGGCGAGTTCACTTCCAAAAACAACATCCTGATGACCATTGGCAACACCGACCCCATCCGCGTGGAAGCCAAGAAAACATGGGTGTACGAATGGCTCAGGCTCATCGGCAAAATCCCGACAGCCTACATCCAGGCACTCAGCGGCGGCACAGGTCCCATTGCCGTTGAGAAAGGTCTCGACGAAGTGGAAGCCATTGGCATCCACACACGTCCGCGCTACATCTCGGTACAGCCGAGCCTCTGCGACCCGATGACTCAGGCGTGGGAAAAAGCCAAGGCCAACAACTTCCCCGAGGGTTGGCAGCAGGATTTCCCGAAGCTCCAAAACCCGCCCACCAAGGTGCAGACCCTTGCAACTGGCGTGCCCGGCACTTACCCCGTCATTGCCGACATCACCAAGAAATCTGGCGGCGAGATAATCAGCTTCGACGAATCCAAGACCGCCGACGTTGCCCGCCTCATCGCCTACAAGACACAGGAACGCATCGGCCCCGCCTCGGCAATCTGCATGGGCGGCTATTTTGAATCGTTGAAAAAAGGCCTCCTGAAAGACGGCGACGTCGTTATGGTAAACCTCGGCGAAGGCATCGAACGCGCACCCGAGTTCCTCGCAGAACTTGTTTACAACGAAGACCGCGTATCTTCCGCCGACGAAATCCACCGCTTCGACCGCGCCGCATTGGAGCAGCAGCTCTGGGACGCTGTGAAATAGTTGGAGTGCAGGCGTCCCGCCTGCCACCGCGCCGCCATAGGCGGCGAATATTTCCTTTAACACAAAAAAGCCGAAAATTTCATGATGAAATTTTCGGCTTTTTTGTGTTTAGCAGGCGAGCCGCCTGCATTCCAATTCAATCATAGGCGGACGAGCCGTCCGCACTCCAACCCAATCATTATTCCATTTTGGTAATCACCTTGTCACCGAAGTCCTGAACGGTGACGGTACGCCATTGTCTGTGCGTGGTGGTCTTTACGCCAATGGCAACGTACTTGGCACCGAGGATGTTTTTGCGGTGACCGAGGGAGGAAAGGCCGTCGTCAACAAGCAACTGCATCACAACGCCAATCGCCGTACCCATGCCCGCGCTGATATTTTCGGCGATGGCATTGCCACCATAAAAACTGTAAACACGATTGCCAAAGCTCGTGCCGTCAGACGAAGTGTGGTCAAAGAAATTGTTGTTGCTCATATCCTTAGCATGGTAGGCGGCGGCCTCCATAAGCGACTTTTCTGGTACAAGCATCGGAAGGTCTTTCACTGCCTTGAGGTCAGATTCGAGCGAAGAAACGTATGCATTGCTGCCCTTGGCATTGCTGCCGTATTCTGCCCAAAACTTTGCACCATTGAGCCTTGCAAGGTTGCAATAGAGGATGATGTCTTTTTCCATCTGCGAGAGGCTCGCAATGTTGGCGGCAGTGTTTGCCTTTGCTATTTCTGCATCTGTAAATGCCATGGCGTTGGTGTTGTTCTCAGTATTATTGTTGTTCTCAGTACCATTATTCTCTGTACCGTTGTTGTTTTCAGTACCATTGTTATCAGAACTGTTATTGTTATTATCAGTTTTGTTGTTGTCGGCACTGTTGTTATTGTCGGTCTTGTCGTTGGTGTTGTCGGTCTTGTCGTCTCCGGTACGGTTGGAGGTGTTGTTGTCGGAGGAAGGTTCTGTGGTGGTGTCGTCGTCGCCTTCGTCTTCAAAACAGGTATACGACATCGTGAGCAGCGCAAAACCAAGAAACGCCACTATGCCTAAGAGATATATTCTTTTCATAATGCAGTTGTTTTAAGTGGTTTTATAATAATGATTGTTACCATCAATTGGTGTCATTGTCGGGCATCACCACGGCGTCGGTATCCTGCACATGCGGAGATTCGTCGGGCGAACCTATATGCGAAGAAAGGTGATGACCCGTCACATCCACGTTGGCGAGGCTCTGACGCATGAGCGTATCCGCCTGCTTGTTTTTGATGTCGGTGTATTCCTGGACGGAGATATTACCGTCGAGGAATGCCGAAGCCATTGCCTTCTGCACCTTCTCCTCGGCAAGGATGAGTTCGGCTTTTGCCGCCTCCACCTGCGCCTTGGCTCGGGCGACTTTGAGCGATGCGCCCACATCGTTGCCTATCTTAATATCAGAAACGTCGACAGAGCGTATTTCGTATGCGGAACTTTCGCTGATTTCAGGCAAATTTTCCACAATGTCAGCCACTTTGTAAGGATTCTGAAGAATTTCGGTATGGCTCTGCGCCAGACCAATCTGAGTTGCAAGTGCCTCGTTGACACGGGCAAGCACGGTGTCGGCACTTACGCCGCCGATGATATTCTTGATTTGGGAGCGGAGTGTCACTTTCACCTTCATTGTAAGCTCCACGCCGTCGCGAGCTATACCGCGCACGCCATCGGTCTCCACCACGATGGGGTTGATGGCAGGTTTTATTGCCTCCACAACGTCCATACCGGCAAGGTCGATTTTGCAGATGTCCTCAAATTCAAATCCTGTCAACTTGGCTTTCTTCGCCGAAATGTATGCCTCGATGGTTTTTTTGAGGTTGCCGCCCGCGAGGTAGTGCTTTTTGAGACGACCGAGGTCAAGCTCCGCCTTGATGTCGTCGCCGGCGTTGTCGGCAATGTTCTTGGCCTTGATAAGGTCGCCGACGTTGCCGCCCGCGAGGTAAAACTCCGAAAGTTCAGGGATTGAGGTCTTAATCTGGGCGTTCATGGCGTTGATTTGCGCGTGAACGATTGCGCCTACGTCCACCTTACGGAGATAGAGCTGCGCCATATCGTCAAACTTGATGTCCTTTACGTTGGCAGCCATGGCTCGAATCATCGTAGCAACCACGACATCGAGGTCAACCTTTGCCAAATAATATTTCATAAGTTCAGGCAGGCTCAATGTGCGGAGTCCGGCGTTGTAGGCTGTCACCATAAGGTTGATGAGTTTTGCCTGGGGGATATTCTGCCAACGCATCTTGATGAGCAGCAGCCACGAGATGTTCACTTTGGAGAGTTTGGCGTTGAACCACAGCTTGATAGGCACCATTGCGATGAAAAACCAAACGATAAGACCGGCAAGTCCCACCGTCACCACAAGGATGAGAAATCCATCCCAAAACGAAACGCCCTCGCCGTTGTTGACATCGTCGTCGATGAGCGAATCTTCGAGATTGGTTACTTCATCATTGTTTGCGGTTGGTTCGTATACATCTCCTATATCTTCTTCGCATGATGTATACACCATCGCGAAAATCATTATGACAATATAAAATAAATATCTTTTCATATCAGTTCATTAGTTTCGATACTGTTATTCAACGGGTTTTTCGTAGCCCGTGGTGATGTTTTCGCCCTTGTCGGCGAGAAGGTTTGCCTTGTGAAGCTCGTTGAAATTGGGCTTGATGCCCTTTTCGTACTGCTCCACCATTGCGCGACGGAGGTCGGCTTCCGCTTTTGCGCGGTCTGCCTCTGCTTGCAGGCGGCGGATTTCGGCGTTAATTTCAGCTTGACGCATATTGAGTTCGGCTTTGACATTCTTGCCAACAACCAAATCAAAAATATTGATGTCCAAAAGGTCGTAGCGGCAGACGTTGTTGAGTTCCATCTCCTTTACACGTCCTGTCTTGATTTCCTGGCGTTCCTGCTCCTCGTTGACACGGTGCAAAACCTTATGAGAAATCTCGGGAAGATGGTTCAAAATGTAGTCGAGGTTTTCTGCGGTTTCAAATTCCGTAGTAACAGCCTCATTGACACGTCTGAACAAAATGTCCTCACCATATCCTGAGAACAAGAGATTGAGTTTGCCGCGAAGTGTGGCATTAATCTTTGCAGAAAGCATTACACCATCCTTAGTAACGCAAGATACGTCCGGCTCCACTTGGATTACACATGGCGTCTTTGCCCATTTGATAGCCATGTCAAGAGTCCAGTCTTTGGATTCGCAAATCTTTGTGCCTAACTTGAAATCCATATTGAGACCGTCTTTGTCGCCGAGTCTCATTGCCTCAATCACCGGCATTACACTTCCAAACTTGATGAAGTGCTTTTTAAGATTATCATAATTGATACCACGGTCAAAATCTTCCGGCTCAAGCTCGCTGATTTCTTCTTCAGTCATATTGCCTTCGGCTCTGACTGCCCTCAAGTTCTTGTCAAAATCTTTTTTGCATTTTTCTTTCACATCTATCGCCGTCTTAAGACCCTTCACATAGTCGAACAAATCCGCCTCGGGACGCGAATATTCAACAAGGTGGTCTTTGGAGAGCGGCGTGTCGTCTTCGGATGGCAAATTGTGCGTGAGGGCGTAATTGTATGCTTTCACGAATTTAACGACATCGCTGTGCGTGGACGCAATGTAACTCATCAACTCGTCGGGCGTGAGGTCGAGATTATACTCGTTGGCCTTAATCAATGCTTTCACGAGCTGCGTAACGTCGTTGCCCTGAATATTCTGTCTGATAAGGTCATTTTGATCGATGCTGATACCCTTGTTTGATGCTTTGATGATATTGGAAACAAGAACATCAAACTGTTCATCGGTCATTGAAAACAAATCCGTCATCGAAAAATTGATATTGATGCCAGCATTGTGAGCGCGAATCATTACGTCGGTAAAACGCTTGACATCGCGTTTCCTATTATACAAGTCTTTCAATAACTCCATCGTAACCTTGAAGCTGTCAGCATATTGGACAACATTGGCCTTGTTGATAGAACGACTTTCGGAATCCGACATATACACACCTTCGTATTTTGCACGGATGAGCGAGCGAATGATTATGCTCAGACCTTCGTCGTCCACAGCATTAATGAGATTCTCTTCATCAATCTCAATGTCTTCTCTTTTCGCAAGAATGTCGAGATTGACAAGACGCGAAAAATTCCTGCCTTTGGAAATAAATTCCATCGCAGTGTCATACTTTATTTCCAAATTGGCGTTTTTCTGGTCGACCCACGCCCTTGCAAAAGATTCGAGTTCTTCTCTCTTCGTCAAATATTTAATGATGTCTTCATTCTTGAACAGTTCGTATATTCTGTTATTTTTTAATAGTTCCTGAATGCTCAACGATTTAATCAAATCATGATACTCGTCCTTTACAGCTGCCGCCATTTTCTCGTCCTTGTCAACAAGTTCAATCAATGATTTCTTATCAACCATTTCATACAAGTTTTTCTTGTTTAAAAGAAGGTCATACAGATCTTTCTTGCTGAGGTATTCGAGTGACGTTTGCTTTTTGCAAATTTTGTACGCAGTTATCATTTGCGCTACACTAAACGACCTATCAACATCCAAGATGAAACCGTATGAACGGTAAAACATGTCGAAATTTTCTTCTGGAAGAGTGAATTTGTCCTCCAGGTCTTTGTCCATTGATACGGCGATGACAACATCAAGGATATTGACATAGTTTTCGTCCAAATACCTGCAGGCCGACGAATAACCCTTCATAATTCGTTTCATGATCTGAATCTGGATTTTCGCGTCCGCAAAATTGATTTTTACCAATTTCGTCATATTCTTTAACACCCTTCTCGGATGTTTGACACCGATGTTTTTGAGGAATTTGCGAAACTGCCTCTTCGTCTTTTTCAACTCAGACTCTTCATGTTCATGCGTGATTATTATGAACGCAACAATCAGTAGAGCGATAGCACCGCCTATTATAATTATCCATTCCAACGTTGTCATGCTTAGTTCTGTTTTACTCCGTTAACAAATGTGGCGACGTATGATTCTGCGAAGCCTTGTCCTACGAGCTGCTGCCTGAGCGTGGCGGCCTGCTCACGTGTCTTGCAGTCGCCAACGGTGTATACGGTGTATTTGCCCGATTGTGTGGTGTGCACCGTGTAGCCCTTGGCTTTGAGCGCGTTGATGCGGTTCAAGATGTCGCCATTGGGACTTGTGGCAAACGCGCCTATCTGCACCCTGTACACCGTACCTGTGGTTGTCGTCGTGTTGGTATTGGTGTTGGTGTTAGTGTAATTATTGTTGTTGGCGTTGGTGCCGTTGGCATTGCCAATATTGACGCCGTTGACCACCTTCACGATGTATGCGTCGTCGTAGCCCGACTGACGGAGCGTGTTGAGGTTGGCGGCGGCGATGTTTTTGTCGTTGGAGATGCCGGTGTAATAGCGGTAGAGTCCGCCGTCGTTTTGGTCATAATAAAGCTCGTTGACATTGAAAGCCTCAAGACCGAGCAATTTGGGCAATGCTGCTATCTGCACGGCGTACACCGTGGAGCCGAGCATCGAGAGCGGGAGAGCGTCGCCGGTGCGCTTGGCGTTGTTGTCAACCACAATGGGAGTATTGCCGTCCTTTCCAGCGTTGAGAGCCTTGAGCTCCTTCTGCACGTTGGCCTGGTAGTTGGTTGATTTTTCGGCAACTTTGCGAGCCGCCATGAGGTCCACCTTCTTGCCGTTGGTGAATGCCACTACCTGCGCCTTGGTGTAACCCTCGTTTTTGGCAATTGCCGATGCCGCAAGAGCCGCGTCGTAGGTCTGGAATGTACCTATATAATAGCGCATCGGGGTAATGCCTTGGAGATTCTGCGCGATAAAATTGGATATGGTGGGGAAGTCAACAGGCTCCACCATTTCCTTGTAGATGCCAGCCTCAACACTGAACACAGTGCCTTGGGGGAATGTGTAGGGCTTCATGCGCTGGTCTTCGCGGGTGTAATTGAATGTGCCTATCACAGCCGCCTTAGACGACGCAACATCGGGAACGTGTGTCTTGGAGGCGGTGGCAGTAGTGGCGGTGCCGCCAGTGGTCTTGCCACCAGTGGTCTTGCCCGCAGTGCCGGTATTAGTGCTGGTCTTGTCGGCAGAAGTTTTGCCAGTATTGGTGGTTTTGCCAGTGTTGGTGTTGGTCTTGCCGCTGTTGGTGTTGGTCTTGCCATTGTCGGCTACGTTCACCACTTGATTGGCGGGCTTGGTGTCCTTGTTGTTGGTAGTCTTTGTCTTGTTGTTGGCGGGAGCAGTACCTGATTCGCCCGATTCGTCCATCATAAAGTCCATTGCAATGTCGTTATGACGCTCCACAGCACCCGATACAAGCGACCTGCGCTCACGTACCGGCTTCTCGCCAAGGTAAAGCGCAACGGCGTTTTCCATGTATTGAAGGGCTTGGAGTTTTGCCTCGTTGCCTTCCGACAGAAGGGTGTATTTCTCCACGTTGCTCAGTTGCTTGGCAGCCATCTCCTCGTAACCCTTGGAGAGTTGATAGAGGTCTTCGGCGTTGCGCTCCCAACGCTCGCCAAGCGCGCTCTTGTCCATGTAGGTACCAACGTTTGATTTTTGGATGCGGATGGACGGGATGTACTTTTGGTACAATTCATATAAGGTGTTGTTGTTGGCGGTGGCAAGGGAGATGCCTTTGATAAGGTTGCTGCACTCGTTGAGTTCGCTCTCCTGAGCCATCTGCTCGTAATACTCGTGCACCGCCTTGTTTTCCACGTTGGCATATACGCGGAAGGTGTCTGCCTCGCTGCCTTTCTTTACGGCTGTGGCGTAATAATCGGCAATGGAAGCCTCATCGAGCGAAATCTTCTCGATTTTCTGACGGTCGGCGTCGGTGAGGCCGAGTTTTGGCATGAGTTCGCGGTAACGCAAATTATAGAGGTTGGAATCCTTGTCGAAGTCGTAATGCTCGAAGGCAACGAGTTTAGGGATGTCAACATTCTTGGTGGTGTCGGGCGCGTACTGTTTGTGGATGTCGATGTACTGCGTGTAGTCTATCTTGGGGTCGCCCTTGCAGATGGCGAGCGCAAGTTCCTGATAATGAACGGCACTCACAAGGTTGGTGTAGATTGCGCGGTTACATTCCAAGGTGTTTTCGGAGGTGATTTTCGCCTTGATTGAATCGGCAGAATGGTAGAGTTGGTAGGCGCGTTCAGATAGGCTG
>JAEEGK010011546.1_pt1 | contig 20157 bp, 11 predicted proteins | sample 8958771 | NCBI WGS metagenome assembly JAEEGK01 (sample SAMN16246547, study PRJNA631951) | gut metagenome | biome: gut microbiome; feature: rumen; material: SC-attached | host: Bos | place: Iran: Karaj | collected 2018-10
CCCAATCCCCAATCCCCAATCCCCAATCCCCAATCCCCAATCCCCAAAAAATTAAAATTAAAATTTTAAATAAAAAATTAATTAAAATAAATAAAAAAAAATTAATTATCAAATTTAATATAAGACATAAATTTAACATCATTAAATTCTTCAATTAAATTAATTAAATCATTCAAGAAAAATTTATCAACAAAAATTTGATATTTTTCTTCAAAATTAAATTTAATTAAAAAATCATAAACATCATTTTTAACAACATTGAAATTTTTTTTATAATCAACAAATTTTTTATTTTTAAAAACATCATCAATAATTTTTTTAATAGAATTTTTTTCATTTTCATCAAAAATTTTTTTATTTTTGTATTTAAAAAACAAACTAAAAACATCAAATTTATTATTAATATTAAATTTATTTAAAATATTTTTATCATAACGAAAAATTTTAATTGAATATTTTTTTTCTTTAATATTAAAATCATTAAAATAAAATTTAAAAAAATCAAATTTTAATTTTTTAAAATAATCAATTTCTGTATTAAAATTATTAATTAAATCAATAAATTTTTCTTCTAAAATTAAATTCAAAGGTAAAAATCTTTTAATAATAAAATTATTAGTTCGATTTTTTAATTTTTTGTAAGTAAAAATTAAATTTTTAAAAAATGAAATTTTTTCAATCATTTTTGAATCTAAAATATTTTTTGGTAAAATAAATTTTTTTATTGTTTTATTATAAATTTCATTTTTGTTTAAATCATTAAATAATTTAAATTTAATAATGTTATTTATTTTTTTTATTATGTTTTTATCAATGTGAAAAACTTTTATTATTTGAAAATTGTCTTTTTCAATTTCTTTATAAAAATTTAATAATGAAATTTCATTGAATTTATTTGAAATTATTTTTTCGTTTTTTTCAATTTCTAATAAAAAATTTTGTTTTATTTTTGAAATTAAATTTTCATTATTTTCATTATTATTTTCATTATTTTCATTATTATTATTATTTGAAATATTAAAATTTTTATTAATATTTAATAAAATTTGTAAAATATTATTAAAAAATTTATTTTGATTTATTTTTGTGTATGAATTTATTTGTTCTTCATTTAATTTTGGTAAATTTAAAAATTCATTATTATTATTATTAGAAATTTTACTTTGAGTTAATTCATTACTTTTATCAAAAAAACTAATGTTTGAATTATTTTCTAAAAATTCACTAAAATTAAAATTTTCATTATTTTCATCATTAATAAAATTATTATTATTATATTTAAAATAACCGTGATTATATTTAAAATTTTCAATGTTTTCAAATTGTTTTAATTTTTCATAAAATAAATTTAAATTATTTAAACTTATGCTTAAAATTTTATTTTTAAAATCAGCCAAAATTTCATTTTTTTTATTATTATTAATAATATTTAAAAATTTTAATGATTCTTCAGAAAATTTTTTTCGTTTTGATTTAATTTTATTTAAATATTCTTTTTTTTCTTTAATTTTTTCTAAAATTTTTGTTTTTTTTTCAATTAATTTTAAATATTTTTCAATATTAATTGAATTTTTATTATAAAAATTAATTTTATTTTTAATTAAAATATTTTCTTTTTGATTTTTATAATAATTAAAAATAAAATTAATAATTTTATTCATTTCATTATTTTCTAATAATAATAAAATTTCATGTTTATTTAAATTAAATCCTTTTTTATTTAATAAATTTAATAAATTTTCAACTAAAAATTCTTTATTATTAAAATTCATTAAATTTAAATAAAAAAAAATAAATAAAAAATTAAATAAAAAATTAAATAAAAATTTAATTTTAATATTATTTTAAAATATAAAATAAAAATAATTATTCTTCGCCATTTAATTTTTTAATAATTTCTTCTTTTTCTTTATTAATTCTTTCTAATTGTTCTTTAGCAAAATAAAGATTTTTAATATTTGCTTTATTTTCATCGTCTTGTTTTTTTAAATTATCACGTTCTTCATTTAATTTCGTATTAATTTCAGATAATTCATTTTTTTCTTTTTCTAATTTTTCTTTTTCTTCTTTAAATTTATTTTCAGCTTCTTCTTGTAAATTTTTTTCTTCTTCTTCTTCTTTTTCTCTTTTTTCATTTTCTTCATTTAATTTATTTTCTTCCATTTCTTTTAATTTTTCATATTTTTCATTAGAATCTAAAATTTCTTTTTCTTTTTTTTCTTTTTCTTCGTTTATTTTTTGATTTTCATTTGAAATTTCATTGAAATTTTTTTCTAATTCTTCTTTTTTATTTTGTAATTTATTTTTTTCTTCTTGTTCTTCTTCCATTTGTTTATGGAAATTTTCAATGTCTTCTTTTTGTTTTTTTATTGTTTCTTCTAAATTTTTGATTTTGTTGTTATTATCAATGTCTAATTGTTTTTGAGTTGATTGTTTTTCAATGAAATTTTTTTCAGTTTCTTTTAATTTTTTTTTATTTTCTTTTTTTTTTTCTAATTTTTCTTCTAATGATTTTATTTCTTTTTCTGATGTTTCAATTTCATTTTTGAATTTTTCTTGTTCATCTTTTTTTTTTTCGATTTTTTCTTTAAAATCTTTGATTTTTTTTTTATTTTCTTTTAATTTTTCTTTTTCTTCTTTTTTTTGATTATTAATTTTAAATTGTTCTTTTTCTGATTTTTGTAATTCTTTTTCTTCGTCTTCATTTTCAATTTTTTCTTTAATTTCATTAATTTTTTCATTAATTTCTTTTATTTTTTCATCATTTTCTTTTTTTTGTTTAGAAAATTTTTTTTTTCTTTCGCTGATTGATTTATTAACATTTTCATTAATTTTTTTATCTTCTTTTATTTTATTATTTTTTTTTTTAATTGATTTTGTTTGAGATTCAAAATAACCTGCTTTAATTGATAAATCATCAATTATTTTTCCATTTTCAATCAATTGAATTTGAAGTTTTTCGCCTAATTTTGATAATTGAGAATATTCTTCGTTTTTTTTTTCAAGTTCTTCTTCTTTTTCTACTATGTTTTTAGCTAAATCACTTTTGTATTTATAATCTTTGTTGTCTTCACTTCCGTTTTTGAATTTCGTGTATAAACGTTTACGTTTTTTTAATTCACGTTTATATTCATTTAATTGACGTTTTAATATTTGAACTTTTGGAGAATCTTCTTCTTCTTCTTCTTCCTCTTCTTCTTCTTCTTCTTCGTTTTCTTCTTCTTGTTTATTTTCTTCGTCATTTTCTTCTTTTTTTTCTTCTTCTTTGTCGTTTTTTTTTTTTTTTTTTTTTTTTTTTTTTTTTTTTTTTTTTTTTATCTTTTTCTTTTTTTTTATCATCTTTTTTTTCTTCTTCTCTTCTTTCTTCTTCTTCTCTTCTTTCTTCATTTTCTTCTCTTCTTTCTTCATTTTCATCTCTTCTTTCTTCATTTTCATCTCTTCTTTCTTCATTTTCATTTCTTTTTTCTTCATTTTGATTTTCGATTTTTTGAGATTTATTAATATTTTCTTGTTTTTTTTTATTTTCATCTTCTTCTTCATTTTCTTCTTCTTCTTCTTCTTCATTTTCTTCTTCAGGTTCGATTCCTAAAATTTGTTGAAAAATAATTTGATTTGTTTTATTATCATTTTTTACTTTTTCATAATCACTTTTTAAATCTTCTATTAATTTATTTTGAGCATTAATGTTATTTTTTACATAATAAATTTCTAATTTTAAATTATCATTTGCATATTCATCAATTTTTTGATTTGGATTTTGTAAATTTCTAATTTTATAATTATTTTTTATTGGTGGCAATTTTTTTTTGTTTTTATTCTTTTTTTTTTTGGTTTTTTTTTCTTTTTCATTATTTTTTTCTTCTTCTTCATTTTCATTATTTTGCTCATCAATTTTTTTATTTTCTGAATTTTCTTTTTCTTCTTTTTTATTTTCTTCTTCATTCTCATTTTCATTTTCTTTTTTTTTAACATTGTCATTATTTTCTTCTTTTTCATTATTTTCCTTATTTAAATTCTCTTCTTCGTTTCCAACTGGTAAGACATCAGTTTCATTTTTGTCCATTTAAATTATTAATTAAAATAAAATTTAATTTTTTTTAATATATTTTTAATTAAAATTAATATTTTTTTTATTTATAAATATGAACTATAATTTCTATTTAATTTATTATTATTATTATTAATTTGTTGACTTTTGTTATAAAATTGAATTTGTTTAAAATTATTTATATATTCTTTTTCTAATTTATAATATTTTTGTATTATTGAATTTTTATTATATTCACCTATTAAACATGTTAAAACATCATCAATTAATACATTATGTTTTCTTTCATAATCATTTTGAATAAAATTTTTAAATATTCTATTAATTTCATTATTTTTTATATTAATTAATTTTTTTTCAATTTCATTTATTTCATTTTTTATATTTTTTAATTGCATGTAATCTTGATTATTTTCAAAATTTTTTATTTGTTCATCATTTAATTCTTTTTGATTATTATTTAAAATATTTTTTGAATAATTTATTGAAGTACGATTTAAATTTATGTTTTTAATTTTAAATTTAGGACTTGTTTTAAATAATAAATGATTATTATTATTATTATTATTATTATTATTATTATTATTATTATTATTATTATTATTATTATTATTATTATTATTATTATTATTATTATTATTATTATTATTCATATAAAAACTTTTATAACTTTCAATATTAATATCATCATTAAATTTAAAAACATTTTGTTCATGAATATTTTTAATATTATTATTTTTATTAAATTCTTCAAAAATTTTATTTTCAATATTTTTTTCAATTTTTTTCTTTTTTTCATATTCTAAACTTAAATTAGAATATTCAAATAAAAAATTAATAGATTTTAAATCTAAAAATTTAGGGAAAAATTCTAAAGGAACTTTTTTATTTAATTTCCAGATTTTTTTAATAATTGAACTTAAACCTTCTTTATTATTTCCTTCATATAAAATTCTAGAAAAATGTTCCATTAATTTATTAGAAATATTTTTAATTTCTTCTTTTATTGTTTTTATTTTATTTTTAATTATTAAATTTTCTTCTTTTTTATTATTTATTAAAATTTGAGATTCTTTTATTTGATTTTCTATTGAAAAAATCTTTTTTTTTTTATTATCTTCAAATAAAAGTTTTAAATGAATATTTTTTTCGTTGTTTGAATTAAATTTTGAAAATGAAATTTTTTTTGATTTTGTTTGAATTTTTTTTTCTTTTAAATTTTTAATTAAATCAATTTGAATTTTTAAATCATCAATTTTTTTAATTTCATTTAAAATTTCATTATTTAAATTATTTTTTTTTTCAGTCAAAATTTTAAATTCTTGTTTTAAATTATTTAATTTTTCTTCTAAATTTTTTTCTAATTTTATGTATTCAAATTGTTTTAAATTTTCTTTTTTTTGCATTTTTATTTTTTCATCTTTTAAAATAATTTCATTTAATAAATTTGAATTTTTTTTATTTAAATTTTTATTTTCTAAATTTTTTTCTTTTATTTCATTAAAATTTGTAATAAAATTATTTGATTTATTATTATTTAGATTAAAATTTAAACGTTTAACAAAATTTATTTCATTTCTTAAATTAATTTTATTTACATTTGAAGTTGAATTAACTTTTTTTATTATTTTAATTTCATTTAAATATTTTCTATTTTTAAATGGATTGAAAGGATTAAAAGGAATTTTTCTTTTTAATAAATTAATTTTTATTTTCGAATTGCTATTATTAATATTATTATTTTTATATGATAATTTAGAAATGTTATTTAATGAAGAATTATAATTATAATTATTTTTATTATTAATATAAATTGAATTATTATTATTATTTATTGATATTTCTGAATTAAAATGCGAATTATTTGTTTTGTTTATTAAATTTAAAAAATTAGACATGAAAAATTAATATTAAAGTTAAAAATTATTGAAAGTAAAATTATTTAATATGAAAATTAAATATAAAAATATAAAATTATTTTTTATTTAAAAAAAATAATTTAGTTAGTATGGTAAAAGAATTACTAAAAATTATCCTTCCATTTTGTCGAAAAATAAATTTATCTAAATTTTCAAATAAAAGAGTCGGAATTGATGGCCATTGTTGGATGCATATTCTTTCAAGAAATTTAACTACAGAATTATTATGTGAACCTGAGCCAGATTTCACATTAGTTTTTCAAAATATAATTCGAATTTTAGAAATTTTTCGCAAAATTTATAAAATCACACCAATTTTTGTTTTAGATGGCATTGATCCTCCAGTAAAACACGAAGAAAAAAAGAAAAGATTTGAAAAAAGAGAATTTTTAAAAAAAAAAGTTGAAAAATTAAAATCTAAACATAAATTTTCCAAAGCAATAAAATTAATGAAAAATGTTATTTCATTTAAACCATCAACAATAAGATTATTAATAGAAATGTTAAAAGTAAAAAATTTTGAATACATAGTTTCACCTTACGAAGGAGATTTTGAATTAATTTATTTAGAAAAAATAAATAAAATTGATTTTATTATAACAAACGATTCAGATTTAATTCCTTTGGGAGGAAAAAATATTTTATATAATTTTAATTTTCGAAATTTTAATGGTGTATTTTATAATAATAATATTTTATTAGAAATTTTTCCATTTGTTAATTGTGATAATTCTTTTGATTTCAATAAATTTTTAACTTTATGTATTTTTAAAGGAGGCGCCTATTTTGATAAAGAATTAGGCGGATATTATTCTTTAGTTAAAGAAATTCAAACTAATAAAAATTACAAAGAAATTATTAAAAATTTAATAAAAAATGAAAAATTAGAAGAAAATATTATTAAAAATTTTGAAATGGCTTGGATAGCTTATAAATATAATATTGTTTATGATCCAATTGAAAAAAAATGTTTACATTTACATAATTTAATTGAAGATGACACTGATTTTTTAAAAAAATATAAATTAAATGAAATTAACGGAGATTTATTAAATAATGATTTAGCTTATAAAATTAGTGTCGGTGAAGTTAATCCTATTTATCACAATAAAATGGAACCTTTGAACAAAGATTATATATTAGATGTTATTAATTGTATTTATTTTGATGATATAAATGAATATAGTAATTATATTGAAAAAAATGATTCAGAAAATTATTATTATATTTTTTATAAAAATTATTTTAAAAATATTAAAACGAAAAATTTTAATAATGAAAAAAATAATAATATTATTAATAATGATGATTCAAAAAAAGATGTTAATGATAATAATAATAATTTAAACAAAGAAAATAAGAAAAAAAAAGAAAAATTTAATAAATTTGATAATTGTAAAATAAAAAATATAAATAATATTAATATCAATGTTTATATTAAATATTATAATCATAATAATAGAAGAAATAAATATTATTATTATCAAACAAATAAATATAATAATAATTATAATAAATTTAAAACTGAATATAATCATTATTTTCAATATAAATATTTTTATTAATTTAATTTATTAAAAACTACTTTAAAAAATTTTTAATAATTTAAATAATATCTTTATTTTTTAATATTAATAATAAAAATATAATTATTATAAATTTTTATTATAATTTAAAAAATTAAATTTAAATAATTATTAAAATAAAAATTTAAATATATTTCATATATAATTAATTTTTAATAAAATTTTTGATTATTTATTTTATTATTATTATGATTATTAATAAATAAAAATGAATTTCTCAAGGGGATATTCTTATTTACGCTTTGCAAAAGATATAAATTTAAATGATGGAAATAATTTACTTAATATATACAATAATAGTAATGAATCTTTAAATGTTTTAATGTCAGGTATAATAAATAAAATAGATGTTAAACATACAGGTATAAAACAGGAAACTATAATAAACACAAAGCAAAAAATTTTATCTCAAGAATTGAATTTATTTGAAAATGAAAGTAAAAATTTGAATAATAATTTTTTACAAATAAAACAATATCCAAGTATGAAAAAAAATAAAAGATTAAGTGTTGTTTATAATAATGCTTTAAGAAAGCAATCAACTATAAAGAATTCATTAAGAAAGGTAGCAACTATAAAAAATGCTTTAAAAAAGGTATCAACTATAAAAAGTAATAAATTAAAAAAATTATCAACTATAAAAAGTACTAATAATTTAAAAAAAATATCAACTATAAAAAGTAATAGTTTAAAAAAAGTATCAACTATAAAAAGTAATAGTTTAAAAAAAGTATCAACTATAAAAAATACTTTAAGAAAGCAATCAACTATAAGGAAAACTTTAAAAAATTCAATAAAAATCAATAAAGCAAATGAAATGAAAAATAATTACCTTTCTCAAAGTTCAATAAAAAAAAATCGTAGATTAAGTAATACTCAACTTTCAACAAATATTTTACAAAAAAAAATTAATTCAAATAAAAATATGAAATTACCTAATGATTTTATTCATAGAATTTATTCTGTTAAAAGTGAACCATCAGTAAAATTTAGAAAAAAAATGGCAAGAAAATCAGTAAAATTTAATGAAAAATTTTTAAGAAATAATATAAGTAAAAAAAAATTAACAAATAATTATACAAAGGATTTATTTAGAGATTACACTTTAAAGCCAAAAATTTTATTAGACGATGATTTTTCTAGTATTTTTGAAAAAATTCCTGAAAATCAAATAAAAAAAAAACGTCATAATTCAGCAAAGCAAATTTTAAATAAATTATATAATTTAAATTTTATTTATCAAAATGAATTATTAAATAGAAAATCAATATACAAAACAGATATTATGTCATCAAAAATTGAAAATGAAAATTATTTTAAAAATAATTTATTTAAAAAAACATTATTTGAAGTTAGCGAAATTCAAAATGACATAAGAGACCAATTATATGGCGATTCAAGTGATAATGAATCAAGAAATAAATCAAAAAGAAGTTCTCAAGCTGGTTTGTCAAGAGGCTCATCATTTAATACAACTCGAGATTTTATATATGGAATAAATCCTGAATATTTTAGAGTTTTAAAAAGAAAAAATTTAGTTTATGATTCTTTAGTTGATGAAGGAGAAAATGAAGATAGTAAAGCATTATTAAAAGGAAATTATTATATTTTACCTGAATCAATCTATAAATATATTTTAGATTTTTTGTTATTTTTATGTATTATTTATGATAATTTTTTTCATACTTATGATTTTGCTGTTAATAATAAACATGTTTTTGAAATTTCAAAAACTGAATTTGTTTTTAATTTAATTTTACAAATAATATATATAATAGATTTTATAAGTGGATTTTTTTATGCTTATTATAAAGATGAAGTTTTAATTACTAATATTCATTTATTAATAGCTAATTTTTATGAAACATATTTAATAAGTGATTTTTTACAATCAATTCCTTTCGAATTTATTTTTACTCTTAAATTTAGAAATAATTCTTCATATTATATTAGTTATAATATTCCTTCTAATAATTACATGTTCTTTTCATTTATAAGAAAATTTAAATTTATTAAATATATTTCAGAAGATTATAATAATACTATACTTAATTTACTTCGAAGATTTGAGCATTTTTATTTTTATGAAAGTGTTTATAAATCAATTTTTGTTTTTTTTATTTTATTACATAATGTTACATGTTATTATATATTATTAGGTAAAAGTAATTATCCAAATTGGATAGATACATTAAATTTAGGAAATGATGAATTTGGAAAAATTTATACATGTGCTTTATATTATATTATAAGTACCTTAACAACTGTTGGTTATGGAGATATTAGTACTTATACATGTGGAGAAAGAATATTTGGAATTATTATATTAATATTTGGAATTTTAGGTTATTCATATTCATTAACTAATGTTAGTAATTACGTGGAAAAAATGAAAAGTAAATCTGAAGAATATGCAGAAAAGAAAAAATTTTTAGATGAATTACAAAGAGGAAATAAATTAAATCTTGATGTTTATCAAAAAATATTAAAGCATTTAAAATATCAAGAATCACATAAATTAGATAAAAATATTATTTTAGATGCTCTTCCTTTAGGATTAAGAAATACTTTGTTATTAGAAATATATAAACCTATAATTCAAAGATTTACATTTTTTAAAAACATTTCAAATCAAAATTTTAAAATTCAAATTTTATTATCTTTTAAGCCAATTCTTGCAATAAAAAATGATATTTTAATAAAAGATGGTGATTTAGTTGAAGAAGTATTTTTTGTAAAAAATGGAAAATTAAGTCTCGAAGTTCCAATTAAAATGAATGATGATATAGAAGATGTATATAATTTATTTCAAGATATAAATGCAATTCATGGAATTCAAAAAAAAAATAATGATTTAATAGAAAAAATAAAAAAAGATAATGAAAATAATTATAATTATATAAACATTTTAGTAATAAGAGAATATGAACATTATGGAATAATAGAACGATATTTAAATCAAAGAAGTTATGTAAGAGTAAAAGTAAAAACAAAAAAAGCAGAATTATTATTTTTAGATAAAAATGATATTGATAATTTAGCAGAAAGTTATCCTCAAATTTGGAAAAAAATAAATAAAAAATCTTTAGTAAATTCCCAAAGAATGAAAAAACTAATTCAAAAATCAATAAAATTACATTATTTATCACATGGAATTAAAATAAAAAGTTTAGATGAATCAGAATTAAACAACCAAGCTGAAGAAGAAGAAGAAGCAGAAGAAGAAGATATAGAAATTTCAGACGAAAATGAAGATGATGAAGATGACTATAAATCTAATTATACTCATTTAAAAGATACACTCGCTTCAAATGTTATAGAAGAAAATGCCGAAGAAGAAGAATTTTCAGATGATATGAAAGAACTTAAAAAAGATCCTACAAAAACTGGCCCACTATTAAAACAATTAAAAAGTAGACAATCTCTTGCTTCAAAAAACACTGGTCAAGGATTTTTAGATTTATTAACAAAAAGAAGAACATCATTTAATCAGCTTCAAATTAAAAAATTTATTAAAAATTTTGATAAAGAAAATAATATTAGTTCAGCCACATTTTCAAGAAAAAAAAAGAAAAAAAATACATTAAGTCATTCGTTAGTAAATAAAAATAAAACTAATTATTTTAAAGAAAATCTTACACATAAAAATGATACGATGAATTTAGTTAGTGGAGATTTATATCAAATTAAATTTACTAAACTTGAAAAAAAAAATAGCGAAAGTTTAGATTCACATTTTGAAGAAGAAGATAATGAAAATGAAGAAGCTAAAAATACAATAGTAAGTGAAAAAAAAGAATCAAATAATAAAATAAAAATAAATTTAGATTATAAAAGATTAAGTACGATAAAAACAAATACTTTTAAAGCAAGTAATAAAACATTAAAATGTTTTTCTGAAAGTGAAAGTGAAAAAGAAAAAGAAAATAATTTAACACCTTTTAAAAAATTTGAAATAAATGATGAAATTTATCCAAATGAGCAAAATATTGTTCCTATCAATTTAAAAAAAAATAATATTGATAAAATTAAAACTAATCATAAAAATGTTGCTAATAAAAATAAAAATAATTCATTTGAAATAATAAAAAATGAGAATTTTATTATTCCAAATTCATATGAAAATATAAATAATATTTGCAATAACAAATATATAAAAGATTTCAAAACTCAAAATGAAATAAAACAAATTTTAGAAAAAAAATATCAAAATAATAATAATATTAATTTTAAAAATATGAAAAGAACTTTTGAAATAAAAAAACATCCATATGATAAAAATAAATCATTTGATTTTGGTAATATAAATAAAAAATCAAATAATAATATTTTTAATATTACAATTTTAAAAGGTAATTTAAATGAAAATAAAGAAAATAAAAATGAAACTGTTTTAAATAATAATAATTTTAATAATAAAAATTTTATTGAAAAAAAAACGAATGATTTTAATTATGATTTAATTTCAAATATTTCAAATAATAATCGGTCAGCACTGAATAATTATTCCTCAATAAATAATGATTCATTTATAAAAAATACATTTAATGATAATAAAAATAGTTCTTTATTAAACATTTTTAATATAAGCTAGCGCACTATTTTAAAAATTAATAACATGTAAATAAAAAGTAATGTGAATTATCAATTATATAAAAATTTATATTATTTTGATTTTAATGATATTTTAATTATTAATTATATTATATTATATTATAATATTATATATAAATTTAAATTAAATATATTAATAATGTCTTTATTAAATTTAAGTATTAATAATTCTCAATATCAAATTATTTCAGATAAAGGAAAAATTGAAAATGATAAAGATAGAATAAAAAGAAAATTTTTGTTTCAAATGAATAATGATAATGAGAGTGTTTCTTCATTTAATAATTCTAATAAAAATTTTATTTTTAAACAATCAGATTCTCCTGAAAAAATTATTAATGATCAAATAAATATAAATAACATAAATTCAAATAATAATACATATAATTATATAATGAATAATTTAAGTAATAATATTAATAATGAATTTAATGATTCTTATTCATCTTCACCAACTCAAATTTTAGATAGTCAAAATATGCGAAATAGAAGTAAAAATTATTTTAAATCAAATATTCAAAATAATAATAATAATAATATTTTAAATAATATTAATTTAAATTCAAATAATTTTTTAAATGAAGAATATTATAATTTAAATGATAATGAAAATAATGAAAATAATTCAAATATAAATAATATTGATAATAAAATATTAAATAAAACACAAAATAATTTATTTTTTAATAATTCTTTAAAAAATTTTTTTATTAATTCACATAGAACTGAAGTTTTATACATGGGATTATTAGATGATGAACATACGAATATGAATCATCAAAATATTCAAAATAATTTTAAATTTATAAATGAAATAAAAAATAAAAATAATAAAATAGAAAATATTGATTTAAATAAATTTTTAAATCTTTCGGATAAAATTAAATATAAAATATTTGAATTTATTTATCCTAATTTAAATAAAATAATGAATATTAATAAATCAATAAGAAATAATTTTTTAAATTTATTTTATAATAAATATGAATACATTATTAATAATTTTAATGAAAAATATAATAAATTTTTAACTATAAAAAATTATAAATTTATGACTAATGAAATAAAACGAAAAAAAAAATATTTTATTTTTAGCTTATATTTAACATGTGAAATAATAAACACATATCAAATAAAAAAATATGAAAATATTTCATATGAAATTTCATATAATTTCATAATAAATAAAAAATATAATAATAATAATAAAAAAAAAGAAAATAAATCAAACAACAAAAATAACAACGACGAAAATAATAATTTATTTTTTAATATATTCAAATTAGATATTCATACATCAAAAATCTTTCCAATTTGGTTATGCAGCGAAGTAGATGAAAAAAATATAAAAAGCAGAAGACTTTTATACACAAGTCCAGTAATGAATTATTATATTAAAGATAAAATTATATTTCGAATTGATTTAATTGAAGATTATGCATATTTTGAAAATATCGATTTTAAAACAATTAAAATTGAAACAGCTCCCAAATTTTATTATGTTAAAAGTATATATAAAAATGATTTAATTTATGATGGAATGAGAGATTGTGATGTTGAAGTAATGATTTTAAGATGGAAAAAACTTGATGATAATAATGAATTAAAAAGTATATTAAATAAAAATTTCGAAAAATATTTTAATATAGGTGATGTATATTATGATGAAGAAAAAATATTTTTTTATAAAGTTACTATGAAAGCAATTAAATGTGGATTAATAAATAAAAGATTATTTAATATTAATTTAGAAATTTTAGATGATAATGAAAATTTAAAAAATGAATGTGTTTATATTTCAATGATTAATACATTCACAAATAAAAAAAAATTTCAAATTCGAAAAGGAACAGAAATTACTTTGTATTTAACTGATGTTCGAAAATTTTTTAAATAATTTTATAAATATTTAATATTTTTACATTATTATCACATTATTTTAATTTTTTATATTATGTATAGTATTTTTATAAAGAAATTTAAATTTAAATTAATTTTTTAATTAATTAATTATGGAATATGAAACAATATTTAAAAAAAAATTTAATTTAAATTTATTTATTTTTGATGATAAAAAATTAAATTTTTTTTATTGTTTTAATAATAATTATTTAATTTATACTGAAGAAAAAGAAATTGATCACATTACAATTGAAAATTACAAAGATAAAAATAATAAAAAAAATTTTATTTTAATAAATAATAATTTATTATTAAAAATTAAAAATTTAATTTGCAATGATTTTTTTATTTATGTTTTGACTGAAAAAAATTCTATTTATTATTTAGATTTTAATAATAATAATTTTATTTTAAATGAATCGAAATATTTTAAAAATAAAAATATTAAAAATATTGATTGTAATAATAAAATTTCATGTTTTATAGATGAAAAAAATATTTTATATTTATGGGGAGATTTTTATAATAAAAATTTAAATAAAAATTATTCAATTGAAAATCCAAAAATTTTAAATATTTTAGAAAAAAATAAATTTATTATTAAATTTTTATGCAATGAATTTTCTATTGTTTTTTTATTAAATGATTATAAAATTTATTATTTATATAAAATAAATGAAAAAAATAATAAAAATGAAAAAATAAATAAATTAAATTATAATAAAAAAATTATTGATTTTATTATTAGTCAAAATTACATTGTTTTTTATACAGAAGAAAAAAATAAATTATTTATTTTTAATGAAATTAAAAATATTTTTGAAATAAATATTAATAATTTTAATTTTATTCAAATTTTTTCTATAGAAAATATTATTTTTTTAAAAAATAATATTGAAAAATGTAATATAATTGATATAAATAAAAATTTCATACAAGAATTTGATTTTAAAAATAATGAATATCAAATTTTAATTTCGAATTTTTCTATTTCAAATATTTTTATTTTAAAAAATTTAATTGATATTAATAATAATAATAATGAAAAAATTATTTTAAAATCAAAAAATAATAATAATATCAAAATAAAAGAAAATAATTTTTCTTCTTCAGAAATTAATTATAATTTTGAATCAAATGAAGAAGAAAATAGTTATAAAAATAATATTGAAAATAATATTGAAAATAATCAAAATAAATTAAAAAATTCAAAAAGTACTTTAAATTTATCAAAAAGATCAATTGATATTGGAAATAATAAAAGTATTTTAATTCGTTCAAATTTAAATTATTATGATGATCATTGTGAAAGTTTTTTATCATTGTATAATTTATTAAATAAAACAAATAAAAAATTGAATAATAATTATAATAATGATAATAATAATTATAACACAAAAATTTCAATAATTAAACCTCAAAAAACAAATTTAATATTAAAAAATAAAAATTTTAACAAAAATAAAAATAAAAATAATAATAAAAATTATTTTAGAAATAATTCAAATAATTTAAATGATAATCTTACTAATTTTCATAAAATTCAAAATAATAAAGATTTTGAAAGATTTAAAGATTTTTCATCAAAAGATTCAATTCGATATTCAAATTTTTATAATAAATTAAATTCAAATAATATTAGTAATTTAAAGCCCGTCAATAGTAAAAATTTATTAATTAAAAATTATGAAAGATTATTTAATAATAATAATAATAATAAAAATAATAATCAAATACAATTAAGAAATAATAATATTTTAAATAAATCAAAATCTTATTCATTTTTAAATTTTCCTTCAACAAATTCAAAAAAAAATATAAAAAATAAAAATAATGAACTTTTATATAATCAAAGTTTTAATAGTTTATTTTCAACAAAAATTTATTAATTAAACATTCCAAATTATAATAAATAATATAATTTAATTTAATTCTATTTTTAATAAAATTATTTATAAATTATAAATATTTATATTAAAACTAATTTATTATATTAATTTTATGCCCAATCTATTAATTCTTCAGTTTCTAACATTCCTTTTTTTCTTCTATAATATCCTAATTTTCTTAAAATTCCACTATTTTCAACAATAATCTATAATTTAATAATTAAATAATATTTTTACAATTCTTTGTTCATTATTTCTATCAAAATTTATAAATAATGAATCTTTATAATTATCAGTTAATTTAAAGATATTTATACTATTCAAAAAATTATTTTTTTTAATTTCCTATAAAAAATATTAAAATAATTATTTTACTTGACAACTTTGTTTTTGAAATATATCAAATAATTTTTTATTATTAATAATTTTTTCATTTTTATATTTATTGCAACTACAAATGACAAAATCATCATCAGTTATTATATCAAAAATTATTAATAAATTATCACTAGAAACATACATAATTGCATTATCATTATTATTAAAATAAATATTATAAATTGAATCTAAAATTTGTCCCGTAAATAAACAAAATTTTAATTCACCATTACTTATATCATAAATATGAAATTTATTACAATTTTCAGAAACAGTTAAAATAAAATTTCCATTATTACTTAATTGAATATTTAAAATTTTTTGAAAATTTACAGTTATTGAATTTCTAAAAATATTTGTTGAAATATGTTTTTCTGAATTAAAAATATTAATATAAACAATATTATTTTCTTTATTAGTTAAATATCCAATCATATCTAATGAATTATAAGCAAATATTCTAACATCATTTATAATTGATTTTATACTAAAATTTTGCATTTCAATTACGACTAAATTAAAACCTGCAATAACAAAAATAAAATTTAAAGTTAAATTAAAATCACTTATTTTTTCTTTTTCTTTAAAAGAAATTTTAGAAAATATTTTTCCATAAATATCATCAAATATTAATAATTCATTTGGGTGATATTTTTCATCTCCTACTATAAAAACAAATCTACTTCGAAAAAAAGTGTTTGCTAATATTAAATTTCCTAAATTTTTATTCTCATCTGAAATTTTTTCATTTATCATCAAAGATTTTGATGAAAATATTCTATAACCTTTTTGAGTAGCTAATGTAAATAAAGTAGAATTTGAATTATATTTCATTGAATTAACTTTTATTGGTAATTCATCTCCCCATTCATTCCATTTTAAATTTATAGAAGAATAAAAATTTATATTTTTGTTTTTCATTAATTAATAAATTAATTAAATATTAAAAAAAATTAAATATATTTACATTTAAATAAATAACTATTATTAATCTATATTTAAATATTATTCATATATTTCTAATAATTTTTTTAGAATTCTTTCTTCATCTTTTAATAATTCATCTTCTTCTTTTATAACATTTCTATAATCATTAAATAGAAATTTAATATCTTTTCCTGTTGTTGAATTATTATTTTTAAAATCGAATATATTTTTTGAACTTACACATTTTCCTCCATTTTCTTCTTCTTCTTCTATAAAATTAACAAAATTAGAAGTATTTTGAAAATCTAAACTTTTTCTTGTATTTTTATCTTTTCTTGCTGTTTTATATTTTAATTTTTGATCGATATGTTTAAATGTTTTTGATGTTAGAATATTTTGTTCATTATTTATATTTTTTTCTCTTTGATTAAATTTTTGGCTTTTTTCAGTTTGATATAATGAAGCATTAGTTGAAGGTTTTGTTGATTTTATTTCATTTTCATTGTGAAGATGAACAGTTTGAATTTTTTTACATGAAGTATTTTTTCCTGTTCTTACAGTTCTAGGTGAATTTATTATATATTTTGGAAGACTTTCATTATTTCTTTTCTTTTTAGATGGAAGAATATTTTTATTTTTTGGTTCAGTTTTTAAATAAACACCTCCTGATTCTTTTTGTTGGTTTTTTAATTTAAGTTCTTCTATTTCATTTTTTAATTTAGATTCAATGTGACTTTTTTGTTTTAATTGGAGATTTAATAATTGAATTTCATTTTTTGCTTTTTCATAATTTTTTTGTATTTCTTTATCTTTGGAATTTTTTTGAATTCCTTCATAAAATTGAGATAAATCAATTAACATAACATTAATTAAATTATCTATTTTAACATTGATTTCTTTTTTCAAAGTATTATATTTTATACTATAATTTTGAATAATTCTTTCAATTTGATTTTTGTTTAAAGCTTGATTCAAATATTGATTTTGAAACATTATTTAAATAAATTATTTAAATAAAAAAAAAAAATAAATATTAAAAATATTATTTACAAAATTAATTATTAATTATTTTCATTTATATTTTTATATTGTCCATTTTTATCAGGTTTTCCATTAATAAATGTTCCTTTATAAAATTTTCCATTATTCCATTTAAATATTCCATAACCTTCTTTAATTCCATTTCGATATTCGCCTTCATAAATTTCTCCTTCTTTCCAAATATATTTTCCTTTACCATCCATTTTTCCATTTTTAAAATATCCTTCATAATAGTCACCATTATTAAATAAATATTTTCCATAACCTTCTAAAATATTATCTATATATAAACCCTCACTTACTGTAAAATTATTTGAATCTATTACTCTACACCATCCATTTAATTTATTACATACCCAATTTCCTTCTGAAATAATGCCATTAATTGTTACTAATTTTCCATATCCACAACGTAAATTTAAATAATTTAAATTTCCGATGTAATATGAAATTATTTCACTTGAATTAAAGTTTTGATATATAAAAATTGGACAATAAAAAATTTTTCCATATTTTTTTGAATTATATTTAAATAAATATGATTCTGATTTATCATAATATAATTTCCAACTGTCATAATCGAAAGGTTTAAAATATTTTTTATATATTATTTTATTTATTGAATTTAAATATGTTTTTGGTTCTAATTTATTTTTACAATATTCAATTTTCATTAATGTATTTTGTTTTAGTTCTTCTTTTATTAAAGGAAATTTTTTTTTACGATAAATAAAACCTTTTATTATTTTTTGTAAATAAATTATATTTGAAATTGAATAATCATTTTGATTATCTTTATTAATAATATTATTATTATTTTTAATTGCAGATTTTTTAATTTTAAATAAATTTTTATTTTCTATTGAATTAATATTTTCTTTAAAATTTTCTTCAATTTTATTTTCATTATTTTCTTCATTTTCTAATCTAAATTCACTTTGATTATTTTTACAATTACAATTTCCTTTACAAATACTTTCATTTATTCCCATAAATACATTAATAAAATTTTTAAATTAAATAAAATGTTTATATAATATTAATTAAAATTAAATTTATAAAAACCTTATTTATTAAATGATATTAAATTCTTTTATTATTTTAATATCTTCTTTTTCTTTTCTATTAAATTTTATTTTTTTTACCTTTCCATTTAATTGATATAAATATATTATATTTTTATTATATTTATCAAAAATCATTAAACTTTTATTATTTTTTATATCTTCAATACTATAATTTATTTTAATTTTACAATAAATATTACTTCTAAATATTCCAGTTTTATGAATTAAAGAATTTATAAAATTTCTTTTTTCACTAAAATCTATTTCATCATCGTCATTTTTATAACATAAACAATTTTTACTTTGTTCTGATAATTTATATATTTTTAAATATTTATTATTTGTTATTAAAGAAATATATTTATTTTTATTATCATAATTTATATTTGTTATTTGATATGGAAAATTTCCTATTATTATACAATATTCAAAAGAATGATTTTGAATTATATTATAAATATGTAATTTAGATTCATAATGACTCATTACAATTAAATGTTCATTAAAAATTTCAAAATTAGAAATTTTATCTGTGTTTAAATAACAATTTATTTTTTTTTTCTTATAATATAATTTTTTATTTAAGTATAAATATAAAATATATTCAATAAAATCATTATTATTTAAATAATATAAAATAAAATTTATTTTTACATTTTTTTCATACAATTTTAAATTATCTAAATATTTTATATTACAATTTAATACTGAATCAATAATATTTATTAAAGCAAAATTTTTTGTTTGATAAATTAATATTTTATTGTTTTCTAATAAAACAATAAT
>JAEEGK010011552.1_pt1 | contig 20154 bp, 14 predicted proteins | sample 8958771 | NCBI WGS metagenome assembly JAEEGK01 (sample SAMN16246547, study PRJNA631951) | gut metagenome | biome: gut microbiome; feature: rumen; material: SC-attached | host: Bos | place: Iran: Karaj | collected 2018-10
TAATAAAAAAGATTAATATAATTTGGGGATGGGGATTGGGGATTGGGCCCAATCCCCAATCCCCAATCCCCAATCCCCAATCCCCAATCCCCATTACATAATTACTTTTTTTATTTTTAAAAAAAACAATTTCTTTTATTTTATTATTTTAATAAAAATTTTAAATAATATATTTTATTAATGTAATATTATTTATTTAATGCAATATTAATATTTAATGTTTTTTTAATTTAAATGAATTTTTTTTGTTTTAAAAATAATACATGTTTTACAACATTTATTAAATTCGAGAAAAATTCATATTCACAACATATATAAATCTTAAAAAATTTATTCATATATGCCAAGCTAAAATCATATGATAAATTAAATATGTATTTACAAATATATACATTACGAATTATATTTATCATTATTTAAATATAATTAAAAAGAAATATCAAATATATAATAAATAAAAATAATGCTTAATTAATTATCATTTTCATCTAAAAAATCTTCATTTGAAGCAGTTGAAAATCTATTATAATAATCATAACTATTTTTATCATCTTTAATTTTTTCATTACTATTTAAAAAATCAGAACAAATTGAATTTGGTCTTGTAAATGCATAATCTTGTTCATCATCATCTGAAGAATTATCAATTAAAAATAATATTTCCTTTTCGCATTCTTCAATAATTGATAAATCTAAAAAACTTAATTCTTTAAAATAATTTTTTATTAAATTTTTATTTTTATTATTGTCTTCTTCGTTTAATTCATTTTCTTCAAAATCAGATGAAATTCCTATTAACAAAGATGCAATTGTAATAATAAATTGATTATATTTTTTGTAAATTGTATATTCGCATATTGAAAATTGAATAAAAGAATTTACGATATTAATATAATTTTTCATTTTAGAATCTGAAAATTTTAATATTTTTTGGATTTTTGGAATTATTAATTCTAATATATCGAAAGTACAAATCAAATAATTTTGATTTGTTATATTTTTTAATATTAATTGTTCAGCCCAAGAAACAAATGTTTTATTTATTTCATTTTTATTACAAAATTCTTTTAATTTATTTAAATTATTTTTTCTTTCAATCTAAATTAAATTAATAATATTAATAATGTACTTTGGTTACAATAAAACATGACGCAATAAAAAAAAATATAAAAATATCGTTTTTTATTTTTTCATTATTTGAAATTTTATTCCAGACATTAAAGGCAATTTGAATTAAGTTAATAGTTTTTTGAATTATTTTTTCTTCACTTAAAAAATCATTCATATTCTAATTTAAAAAATTATAAATTAAAAATACTTGAGTTAAAATATTTAAAAAATAAAGTCTGAATTTATTAAATTTTTTAATATCCATTTCATTTTGGAATTTTTGAATATAATTTAAATAAAATGTGTTTGAAAAATCATAAACGGATTGAATGTTTAAATGATTTGTTGACATCTTTTTGAATATTAAAATGTAAAATATTTTAATTAAATATTATAACAAATATAATTAATTAAAAGTTTTATTATGGGCCAAATTTATTTAATAATAGTCAATAATTAAATAAAGCTTTTAATAGAATTATAAAAAGTTAAATATATATCAATTTTTTTTTTCTTTTTTTAATTATAATTGTTTTATTCTTTAATAATTATATTATGAATGTAATAATAAAATATATTAAATTTTTTTTATTAAAATTATATTAAAATTAATTATTTTTTTAATCAATCTTATAAAAAAAAATTTATCTTAATAATAATTCTTTTTAAATTAAACTTTAATTATTTATCAAAAAAAAAAGATAAAAAACAACATCAAACAAAAGATAAAAAAAACCAAAAAAAAACAAACAAACAAATAAAAAAAAAAATAAAAACAATTTAAAATAATATCATTTTTCTTAAAAAACAAAAACAAAAAACAACAAATAAAATATATAAAAAAAAAAATACAAAACAAAAAAAAAAAAATAAATTTAAAAAACCAAATTTTTTAAATATCTTCATCAGCATCATCAATAGGAGCATTATCAGCTTCTTTCAATTCTTTTTGCATATCATTAATTTGTTGTTCACTAATTTCAATTTCTTTAGCTTGTAAAATAGGAGCTTCAACAAGAGTTAATGAAGGATCATTAGTAAGTCTTTTAAGTAACCAAACAAAAGGTTTTTCAAATTGATAATTACTTTTAGCACTAATATCATAATATTGAATACCATGTTTTCTAGGAAATAAAATTTGTCTTGCTTTAACTTTCCTATCAGCAATATCAACTTTATTACCAACTAACACAATAGGAATATTATCACAAACACGAGTAATATCTTTATACCATTTAGGAACATTTTTATATGTTATACGAGAACCAACATCAAACATTATAATAGCACATTGAGCATCAATATAATAACCATCACGTAAACATGCTAATTTTTCTTGTCCTGCTGTATCCCATACTTCAAAACGTATTTTACCTCTTGATGTGTAAAAATCCATTGGGTGAACTTCTGCTCCTAATGTTGCTATGTATTTTTTTGTAAATTCTCCTGTTAAATGACGCTTTACAAATGTTGTTTTACCTGTACCACCATCACCACATAATACTAATTTATATTTTGCTATTGGAGGCTCTTGGGCTTTTTGATCTATTAGTTGAGGGTTTTGTTCCATTTTTTTTTTCTTTTTTTATTTTTATTTTTTTTTTTTTTTGGAGGGTTTTATATTTTTTTTTTCTTTGTTTTGATTGGTTGGTTTTTAAGGTTAGTGTTTTTTTTGGTATTTTCGTATTTTTTATTTTTTGGAATAGGAAATTTAATTATTTTTTTATTTGGTTTTTTTATTTTTTTTTTATATTTTTGTAATTTTTTTATATTTTTTTTTTTAGTTTAGGAGTTTTTTTTTTGGCGGGATTTTTAAATATGTTTTTTTTTGGTTTAATATTAAAGTTTTTATATTATTATTGAATTATATAAAGTAATATATCTTTGATAATATAAGATTTATATTATAAATTATTTATATATGTTCTTTTTTTTAGTTTTTTACATTAAATTATTTAAAATTTAAGGAAATTTTTAAAAATAAAATAAAACAAATAAAAAATTTAATTAATTTAAAATTTTTTATGGAGATATTACAGTTTAAATAAATCTATCATCTAAAATCATCAAAATTTTTTAAATAAAATAATAATTATATGTTATCAATAAGAAATAAATAAATATAATAATAGTAATTCAATTTCATACCTTTATTTTTAATGAGAATATATCAAAATAATTATTTTACAAGAAAATTTAATAATAGAACTATAATAAATAAGCTAATAAATAATAATTTTGAGAGAATAAATTAATTAAAAACATTTAAAGTTATTAATTAATGTTAAAAAAATTAAGTTAATCACAAATATATTGAAATTTATGGGAGGTAAGATAATTAATTTGAAAGAAATGAAGATAAAAATTAAAATAAAAAATAAACAAAATGTTTAATTTATATTATAAAAGAATCAAAAATAAAGATAAATATATAAATTAATTAAATGATAATTAAATAAGTGAATTAACTTATTTATTTTTATTAAAACGCTTTTTTCAAAATATATAAATAAATAAATTTATTAAATATTTTTTATTATTATTTAATATATTTTGTTTATTTATATAGATGAAAAATTAAATATCATATTTTTGAAGAATATTTTTAAATAATTCTAAAGATTGTTGTTGACTTGCAATAAAAGGATCATCTAAATTATTATTATATATATTTATTGAAATATTAGAATTTAAATTATTATTATTTTCTTTAATTGAATCAGCAGTTTTATTTTCAAAAACATTTTTTTTACTTGAAGAAGTATTTAAAGTCATATTTTTACTGTCATTTAAATTTAAACTTTTATTTCTTTGAAATCTATGCTTATTTTTACTTTTTTCATATCTATTATTTTCCCTTTTTAATTTTTCATTTTCATAACTTAATAAGTTATTTTTTTCATTTAATTCGTTATATTCTTTTTCATATTCTTTTAATTTTAAGTCTTTTTTTGATATTAAATCCTCAAAATTTTTAATTTTTTTAATATATATATTATTAGCATTATTAATTATAATATTAAATTGTTCATAAGCATTTCTAAAATCATTATTTTGTTTTAATAAATCATTTTTTTCATTGTTTATTTTTTCAATAATTAATTTACTTTCTTCATTTATTGTTTCATTTTCTACTGAAATTAATTTTAATTCTTCTTCTGAATTTCTTAAATTGTTTTGTAATTCTTTAATATAATTATCTTTTCTTTTTATTGTTTCTTTATAAATATTTAATTTTGATTGTAAATCTTGTGTGAGAGATTTTAAATTAAAATTTTCATTTGAAATTTTTCTTGTTTTCTTCTCTAAATTTGAATATTCATTAATTATTTGTATATAATTATTAGAATTGTTTTCTTTATTTAAATTATTTAATTGTGATACTTCTTCTTGTAAATTTAATATTATTTTATTTTTTTTTTCAATTTCTGCACTGTGAATTTTTTTTAACATATTTCTTTCATTTTCATGTTCTAATTGAATATAATTTATTTTATTCACTAAAATTTTATTATCATGTTCTAATCTTGATTTTATTATTGAAAGATTTTCTAATTGATTTGAAAATTTTATTAATTGATCAGTTGTATTTTTATTATCTGAATTTGAAACACTATTTTTTTGATTTTCTATTAATGTTTTATTTTTTTCACTTAATTCAATACAAATATAATTTAATTCTTGATTTATTTTCTCTAATTCAATTATTCTAATTTCATAATTATCATTTTTCTTTTTTAAATTATCTAATAATGATAATTGTTGATTTATTGTAATTTCTTTTAATTCAAGGGATTCATTTAATTCTAATTTTTCTTTTTCTATATAATTTTTGAAATTTATTAATTTCTCATTCTCTAATTTATAATATTTTATTTGTTCTTCTAAATTTTTAATATATGATTTTATATCATATTCTTCTTCTTTTTTATTATTATTTTTTGATATCAAATTTTGATTATTTTCATATACAGAATTCATTTTTTAAATATTTTATAATTGATTATATTATTAAAAAATTATTTAATTTCTTATATTAAAATAAAATTTGTTATTTTACCAAGAAAAACGAATTATTAAATATTAAAATGTAAATATATATTGAATTATTTAAATTTTTGATAAAAATTGATTTTGTTTAAGTTTATTTAATTCATTTGAAAGACTTAAATATTTATTATAGTTGTTATTTTTTTCATCTAAAAATTCATAAATCTCTTGAATAAATAAATTGATTTTTGATAATAAAATAGGTAAATCAAAATTCATTTTATCTTTTATTTCAGAAAAAATTTTGAGAAATTTATCTATTTTTTCATATGAAAATCCATTAATAATTTTAATTCTTTCTTCATTTAATAAATAATTTCTAATATTTCCATTAGTAGCATTTTTAATTTGATTTATTAATTCTTTACAATCAAGATTATTTGTTTCTTTACTTGCATTACAAATAATTAATATACTTTTTAAATATTTTAAAATTATTTCATTATCAGAATCATAATTATAAAATTCATTTTCATCATTAGAATTAATAAAGTTTAATTCACTTTGAACTGTAAATGAAGGAATATAATTTTTTTTTAAATCTAGTTTAATTTTCTTAATTTTACTATCTAAAAATTTAATATAATCATCTAAGATTTCAGAAGGAGAATTTAATTTATAAATATTTTTAATAAGTTTACTAAATTTAATCCTAGTTTTAAAAGGAATAACATTAGATTTAGTACATAAATAAATACATTGTTCTTTAACATTTTTAATTTCTTTTACTTCTTCATTTAAAATTTCTTTTAAAAAAAGATTCTGTTTATTTTTATTTTTTAAAGACGTGTTTTTATATTCTTTTTTTCTTTCTTCAATTTGATTTAATGAAGGAATATCAATTATAGAAAATTTTCTTTTTTCATTTTCTTCATTTTTTTTATTATTTTCTTCTTCTTTATTGATTGATTTTTCAATTGAAGTTGTTAAATAATTTTTACTGATTGCAGAAGGAGAAATATTTCCTGCAGTTGATATTGAAATTGGTTGTTTTATTTTTTTATCTATTTTTCTTCTATTACTATTTGAATTATTCTGATGTGAATTTAAAGTAGTATTATATAAATTATTTATATTCATTTTTCTTTCTCTATTTCTCATACTTTGATTATTTTTTTTTATAACTTTTTTCTTGTTTAAAAGTAGATCTGAAGAAATTTCATTTACATTTTTAAATAATAAATTATTATTTTTCCCTGTTTTTTTTTGATAATTAAAAATTGCATTTTTTAAATCATTTTGATAAGTTCTTTTCATATCATTATAATTTAAATAATCATTTATATTTTTTTTATTATTTATAGTATTTGTTATTTGTTTTGGTGGAGTTATTGATTTTTTATTTGAAGGATTAGTGATAAAATTATTTGTTGTTTGATTGATATCTGAAGTTGTTAAACCAAATTTCATATTTGAAAATATATTACTATCATTTTCAAATTTTGAAATTAATTCTAGAGATTTATTTAATAATATATCACGATAATTTTTTATCATTTTTATTTCATTATTTATTACTTTTAATTTAGATTCAATTTGCCTTTTTGATTCATCATATATTCCTGTCATTTGTTGTTTTAATTCACTTATTGTATATATATTTGTCATGACTTTATATTATGTTATAATTAAATTAATTAAAATTCAAAAAATTTATTTTATTTTCTTAATATTACATATTTATAAAATTTTATTTAATAAAATATTACACATTTTTATTCATGTATATTTTTGATTTTTTTATTTTCTTTCTTACATATTAATTTTATAATTCTTTTACAAGGTAGTTCAAAGAAAATATAACAAAAAATTGATATAATAAAAGTAAGAAAACCTGAAATTAAAGTGTATAATAAACAATAAGAAGAATTTAAAGGAATTCTCATATCACTTGTAAATAAAATATATAAAATTGTTGGATTTATTATTATAATAAAAATAGTATATATTTTATTAAAAATTGACCAAAAAGAATTTGTTAAAAAAGCCTTTATAGCATTATTATGACCTATACAAAATAAAAAACATGCTAAATGAATTATAAAAACATATATTTCAGTATCAATTAAAAGATAAAAATTATTTGGTTTACCAAAAATAACTTCTTCAAATTCTCCACTATAAATACTATTTTTTTCATAATATTTTACTTTAAATATTTTAGAATAAATAAAATATAATAAATTAAACAAAATAAGAAGAATACAAATAAATAAATTTAGAATTTTAATTAAAATTCCATTTTGTTGATAAAAACTAATAACAGGAAGAAAAGATGATAAAAAAGGTTTTTCTTGATTTTCTATATCACTCTCAGTAATTCTTTTTTGAAGAACATAATTTAAAGAACCAAAATAAATTCCAATACAATAATATGAAAAATTATATAAAGGATTAACAAAAAAAGAACCAAAATTATTAGTATAATAATAAAGAGCACCATTTTGAAAATCATCAATCAAAAAGAACAAAATTATTTTAATCATTAAAGTCAAAACAATTACCAATTTAAAAACTAAATCAATTTCAAATTTATATTTATAACCACAATAAATAATAGTACTAGATATTAAAAAAAAGATAACTTCATTATAAAAAAGCCAAAAAAAATATAATAAATTTTCTGGATTATCTCCATGATAAAAAAAAGAATAAGTTGAAGTATATCCTAATATTATATTTAAAATTGATTTTTTTGTAATTTCAATATAATCTTTTTGAAAAATTTTCCACATTGTATCTAAAAAAACAATTCCATTTAAATCAGTATAAAATAAAGCTTCAATTTTATATTTATTTGGTAAACTAAATAAACAAAATGAAACTGTTAAAATAAAAAAAATATATTTATGAATTTGATATAATATAAATTGAATTAAAGAATATAATTTAACCTCCTCTGTTTTTCTTTTTCTTATTAATGACTCTTCATAATATTTCGTATTGTTTTCTTTTTCATCTTCACTAATATTATAATTATTATTAATTTCTTCTTCATCAATTTCTAAATCAATTTCCATTTTAGTTTTTAATTTACTTGAATTTTGTTTTTTATTATGTTTATTTATTTTTTTTTCTACTTCTTCATCATTTTTTTCATCTAAAAAATTAATTAATTTACAAAATAAAATATATCCACTACAACTTAATAAAATTCTTGGTGCATATCTTATTCCAAAAAAAAAAATAGAATAAAAAAGTTCTTTCAAAAAAGATTCAAATTCATATTCATTATAAATTGAAATAGGTGAATTAAATAAAATTATAAATAAAAAACCAAAACATAAAAATATCATTGATAATCCTCTTAAACCTTTTATATATAATAATCCTTGATCATTATTTATTTTATCTGATGATGGATTTTTATAATTCATTAATTCTTGCCAGTTTGATTTTAAATTAAATTTTTTTTGAAATCTTAAAAATTTTTTCTTATCAAAATTTGGATTATTAATTGATAGATCAGTTAAATTAATATCTTCTTCATTTTCTTCTTTTATAAAATAAGATTTAATTAATATTTTAGGAGGTTTTCCATATATCATTATAATTATTATAATAATAATAATATACAATGGAATAAAATTAAATATATCAGTGATTTCAAATTTAGTAATTTCTTGATTATAAATAAGATTTTGCATTTCAATTATTGAAACATCACTATAATTATTTAAATGAAATAAATCATTACAAAGTTTAAGTATTTCAAATATTAATTTTCCATAATTCTCTTCTAAAGTTGTGTTTAAATCTTTATCTTTTTTAAAATTAGGTAAACATAATCCAAAAGAAAAAGAAAAATTATCATATTTAAATGATGGAAATGGAACACTGAAATTTTTTCTTATTTTTTCACATTCTTTTGAATTTAAATTATTTTTATTTTTACATTTATGTTGATTAAATTCTTTTTTTATTAATTTAAATTTTAATCTTTCATTATCTTTCTTATTAATTCTTGCAATATAAAAATTCATAATGTAATTGTATTTTTTTTTATCAAATGCAAGAGAATCTTCTGAACATTCTCTATATGATGTAATATCATTTTTATTTTTTGAAGAATCAGTTATACCTTTTAAAACTACAAATGACATAAGTCTCAATGATTTATTATTTGAATTAAATTTATCTGTATGTTTTTGCAATTTTTCAATAAAATCTTTTAGAACTTTTTTATCTTTTTTTTTAAAATGATATTTTAAAAAATCAACTGCATATTTACCTATTTTAGGCAAAATAAGAAAAACTCTTTTATAAGAATTATCCATATTATCAAAATCAATTTCAAATTTTAAAATTTCATCTGTTATATTTTGATATTCTTTAGCTTGAAATTTAAAAAAAAAAAGAAATAGTAATAAAATAAAATACTTCATTAAAATAATATAAAAATATAATATTAAAAAATTGATTTAAATGTCTGAAATAAATTTGAAAAAAAATAAAAAAAAATGCCAAAAATATTACAAAAAAAAATATTAAGAAATGAAAAACAAAAACCATCTCAAAAAAATCTAAATCAAAAATCCCAAATTCAATTTAACATATCTCTCTTTAAAAAAACAATAGAAAAAGAATTAACATTAAATTCAGATAATCAATTAACACAAAACAATTTAATATCTTATTCAAAAAAAGGATCATACTTAAATTTATATTCAATATATATTACAGAAATATATAATAATGAAATAATATCAATGATAAATAGATTAATAGAAACTTCAAAATCACTTCCAGATGATTTAAGAAATCATTATCCACTTCACTCTCTTTTAATAAAAGTAACAAAAGAATTAATGTTAAATGAATTAGAAATTGTTTATTTAAGTTTATATTTTGACAATTTTGGTTGGAAAAATCAAAAATTAGATTTAATGGATAATTTTATTATTACTTCTTTAAGTGTTAAAAAATTTTTAAATTCTGAAACAGAATTAATTGAAAATTATTTAAATGAAAATTATCCTGGAATAATTGAAAAATTTAATTTATGGTTTAAAAATCAAAAAGAATTTAAAAATAATTTATCAATTTCTCCAAGATTAATAAATGAAAGATTTTCATTATTAAAAAAATCTTATAATACTTATTGTAAAGTTAATTATATTGATTATAATGGTGCTGTTGATAAAATTTTACAAATGAGTCTTCCTTATAATGAAGGAATTAGAAACCATAATGAAAAAAATGAGAGTTTTAATAATGAAACTATATCTAGTGTTTTTGGATTTAAAAATGAAGAAAAAAAAAAGAAGAAAAGAAAAAAATTATTTAATTTGGAAGAAGGAAAAAAAGATGATAATAATTTTAATATTACTGATAATGGAAATGATGAAAATATTAATATTGATAAAATTTTTAAATTGGATTTTCAAAATAAGTAATTAAGTAATATTTTATTTTTTATTTTTTATTGTAAATAGTTAATATACATTTTTTTTCTATTTTATTTTTAAATTAAATTTGATTAATTTATCTTAAATGGATGATAATTTATTTGATTTAGAAGATTTTGAGGATGTTCCAATTTCAAATAATAAAATAGAAGAAAATAAAATTTCAAATAATGAAATAGAAACAAAATCTCAAAATGAAGAGAAAAATGAAAATAAAAACATAAATTATAAATCAAATGAAGGAAATAAAAATGAAGAAGATAAAAGTGAAGAAGATAAAAAAATAGAAGATAAAAAAATAGAAGATAAAAAAGAAGAAGATAAAAAAGAAGAAGATAAAAAAGAAAAAAAAGAAGAAAATAAAAAAATAGAAGATAAAAAAGAAGAAAATAAAAAAGAAGAAAATAAAAAAGAAGAAAATAAAAAAGAAGAAAAAGAAGAAGATAAAAAAGAAGAAATTATCAAAGAAGAAATAATAAAAGAAGAAAATAAAAATGAAGAAACCAATAAAAAATATAATAAACCAGAATTAACCAACTTAATAAAAAGTGAATCAGAAAACATAGAAAACATTATAAACATACCAAAAGTACCAAAAAACATCCAAGAAAAATCAGAACAAAACTCAGAAGAATATTCCGAAATATCCTCAGATGAAAGTCTCCAACCTTCAAAATCAGAAAATCTCCTTCAAAATCCAGACTTAATAAAAATGAAAGATTCAATAGAAACGACAGAATCTAATTTATCAAATAAACAACCAGAAATATTATATGCAATAGAAGACGAAATTCCAACAGATGAATATGATTCAATAATAAATAAAGCAATAACATTTCCTTTTGAATTAGACACTTTTCAAAAACGTTCAATTATTCGTTTAGAATCTCATCAAAATGTTTTAGTGTGTGCACATACATCCTCAGGTAAAACAGTTATTGCTGAATATGGTATTGCATTAGGAAAAAAAAAGAAAAGAAGAGTTTTATATACTTCTCCAATTAAAGCTTTAAGTAATCAAAAATATCGTGATTTTAAAAAAAAATTCTCTGATGTTGGAATTTTAACTGGTGATGTTTCAATTAATCCTGATGCTCAATGTTTAATAATGACTACTGAAATATTACAAAATTCATTATATAAAAATAGTGAATTATTAAATTCTGTTGAATGGGTTATTTTTGATGAAGTTCATTATATTAATGATAATGAAAGAGGACATGTTTGGGAAGAAATATTAATATTATTACCTAGTGGTATTGGAATTATAATGTTAAGTGCTACTGTTCCTAATTATATGGAATTTGCTGAATGGGTTGGTAAAATTAAAAAAACTACTGTTTATGTTCAAAATACTTTAAAGAGAATTGTTCCTTTGGAACATTATATTTTTATTGATAAGGATAATGTATTTTTAGTTAAAAATTCTAATAATCAAGTTGATGAAAATAAAATTAAAAAAAGTTTGAAAGTTTTATTAAATTTAAATGATAGACATAAGAAATTAATGGATAGTAATGGAAAATATAAAAATAATATTATAAAAAGACAAAGAATTTATGTTGATAATATTAAATGGTTTGACAAATTTAATTATAAATCTAAAAATGATAAATTTAATAAAAAAAATAATTTTCAAAATAATTATAATCAAAAACAATATAATAATAATAACAATATTAGAATAACAAAAACACATATGAAAATAGAAGATATAATAGATTACTTATATGAAACTCAATTAACTCCAGCTGTAATATTTGTATTTTCAATAAAAAGAATAAATGAATATGCTAAAATGTTAAGTACAAAAATGTTAATTTCTAAAAGTGAAAGTAATAAAATTATAAAATTTTACAATGAATGTATAAACACACTTTCAAATGAAGATAAACAAATACCTCAAATAAAAGAATTAAGAGAAATGTTAATTAATGGAATAGGAATACATCATTCAGGTTTATTGCCTATTTTAAAAGAAATAATAGAAATATTATATTCAAAAGGTATTATAAAAATATTATTTGCAACAACTTCATTTTCAATTGGTTTAAATATGCCAACAAGAACAGTTGTTTTTACTGATATTTATAAATATAATGATGAAAAAAGAGAAATTTTAACATCAAGTGAATATTTACAAATGTGTGGTCGTGCTGGAAGAAGAGGAATTGATACAATTGGTTATGTTTTTTTATGTTTAATGGAAAGTAAAAATTTAGAAAATGAATGTTTAGAAATTAAACAAATGTTAAAAGGTATTGGTACTGAAGTTGAAAGTAAATTTAGATTAAGTTATCGTACTATTATTTCTTTTTTTTCTAGAAATATTAAAGAAATTGATGAGTTTTTTCAGGAAAGTTTTTTAGAAAGTAAAACTATTAATGAAATTCCTAAAGTTATGAAAGAATTAGAATTTTTAAAAATTCAAAGTCAGAAATTAGAAAAAATTGATTGTAAAGAAGATAAAAGTAATTTTTATATTGAAGAATATTTTAATTTAGAAAAAAAGTTAATTTCTGTTAATTATTATATTTTTAAAAATTTAGATGTTCAAAATTATTTACTTACGGAAAATGTTAAAAATAAAAATGGTCAAGGTAGAATTTTAAAAGTTTTTGATAAAGAAATAAATAATGAAATTTTCGTTGTTGAAATTGCATTTTATACACAATATAATAGTGAATTATGGTGTATTATTTCAAAAGAAAAATCAACAAAAAAAATTAAATATGAAGAAAATATTACAAATAATATTTTCTTAAAAACTGGTTTTTGTAAAGGAAATAAATTTTCATATAGAACTTTTACTATAAGTGATATAAGAGAAATATATAATTTTCAATTACAAAGTGTAAGTATGAGTCGTTTATATGAAGATAAAGAAGGATATAAATTTTTATCAAAAAAAGATTTAATTTACACTTTAAATTATTTAAATAGATTAAAATATAATTCAAATGAATTAAAAGAACTTAATCCAATTGATTTTTTAAAAGATGAAACAATAAATTTAGATTTAGCAAATGCAATAAAAGAAAAAAATGAAATATTAAACAAAATAAAAAATAGTAAATGTACAAATTGTCCTTTAAAAAAAATACATTATAATCAATATAAATCATATAATGATAAATTAAATGAAATAAAAAAAAAAGAAAAAGAATTAGATCCAAAAAATATGGAACATTATAGAGAATTTAAAATAAGATTAGAAATATTAAAAAAATTTAATTATATAGATGAAAATAATATAATAACATTAAAAGGAAAAGCAGCAAGAGAAATTCATACAACAGATTGTCTTTTAATAAGTGAATTATTATTAAGTAATATTTTAAATAAACTTTCAATTCCTGAAATTGTTGGTTTTATTAGTGGATTTTGTTATAGTAAAAATGAAATTGATTTTAATTTAGATGATTCTATTTCTAAAAATTTTATTGAAACTGTAAATGAGTTTCAAGACATTTATAATAAAATTATTAAAATTGAAGGAGAATATAATTTTGTTGATAATAAATATGATAGAAGAATTACTTTTTCTATTTCTAAAGCTATGAAAAGTTGGATGGAAGGAAAACCTTTTTATTTTATTTTAGAAGAAACTGAGTTAGAAGAAGGAAAATTATATAATTTGATTATGAGAATTTTTTTATTTCTTGAAGAAATTATTAATTTTTATGGTGAAATTGGTAATAAAAATTTAGGGGAAAAATATGAAAATATTAAAAAAGAATTAATGAGAGGAATTATGTCTAAACAATCTTTGTATCTTCAAGATTCTATTAGTATTGATATTTAAGTATAAGTTAAATATGAAAATTTATATCAAATAAAAATGAAAAATAAAATAAAAAAATTATATTAAAATTATTATTCTTTATTCATATTTTATTCATATTTAAAAATAATATTATTCCACTTCATTAATACTTAAATTCTTATTTTCATAATATAAAAAAAAATAAAAATAAAAACTTTTTTTTATTATTAAATTTTAAAACTAATATTAATATTCTAAAAATCAAATAACATTATTATTAAATTCTAAATTAGTTTTAAAACAAAAAGGTTTAAATAAATATCCATCAGCATAAAAAAATTTATTTTGAAATTCAACCCAATGTAATCTTAAAGTATGTAAAAAACATTCCATCATATCCATAAAAAGTAAAACAATGGAAGTAACAATAAAAAAAGAAATAATACCAAAAGTAGAAAGTAAAATAGAATTTAAAATAATAGAATTAGTATTAGAAAAAATTCCAATAGTTCCATTAAAAAAAACTTTTGATAATTGAGAATGTGCTAAACTTAAAGCCCATAAACGAAGATAAGATGCAGTATTTGATACAGTTCCTAAAACAAATTCAATTGATTCTATTAAAACATTTATTAAAATATCAGAAAATGATTTTTTTATTATTTCATTTTTATTATTATCTATTAATTCTTCAGAATAATCATTTTGATTATTTATAACATTTTTTTTTTGATTTTCATAATTTTCATATTTACTTTTTTCTTGATAATTTTTACCAATTACAGTTGGAATAATCATTATTAAAATAGATATAGCTGAAATTATTAATATGAAAAAATGAAATTGTTGAATTGTTTTTTCATTTCCCCAAATTGGAGCAAAATTTTTATTATATTCACCATTTGGTTTCAAAAAAATATCCATCATTATACTTTTAATATCAGGTGCTTTTTTTGAATCTTCACCTAAATATTTTTGATTCCATTTTATAATAATTAATATATTCATATATCCAAAAAGAATACTCATTAATAAAAGTTGTGGTAAAAAAACAAATAAAAATTCAATTAAATCACCTTCTAAAATACTATTTAAACCTTTTAAAAAGATTCCTAAAATCATTTGTAAAAAACCAAATATAACACTTAATTTCATTTTTAATGAATTAATAACAGTTAATTCATTACTTGCTCCAATCCAAATTGGATCAATACCAAATTTATAATTACAATTTGGTTCTTTATTTAATTCATAAAAAGTAACATTTGTTCCATTTGTATTATTTAAATATTGTTCATTTACTTTATGAATATAACAAGTAGGAAAATTTATAGGAATTGATAAAAAATCATTATACATAAAACCACAATAAATTCCAAAAAAACTCATAAGAAGTATAAAATATCTATAAGGAATAACATTTATTAAAAAAGAATTTTTATTTTCTAATTTCTTCTTATTAAAACAAATAAATACAGAAAAAATAAATAAAATTAAAGAATGACCAATATCACCAAACATAACACCAAATAAAAAAGGAAAAGTTATAACATTAAAAAAACCTGGATTAATTTCTCTATATCTTGGAATACCATAAGTATTTACAATTTCTTGAAAAGGATAAATAAAATCATTTGTTTTAATATAAGTTGGTGGAATTGAAAAATCATTTTCTTCATTTATATTTGTAATATTTGCTCTTAATTTATCTTCTTTTCCTTGAAAAACTGCATTTATATTATTTATTAAGTTATTTAAAGATCTTTCAGGAACCCAAATTTCTCCATCTATAAAATTTTCTCTTACAATACATTTATTTAATATTGAATATATTATTTTTTCTTGGAGAAAATAATATTTATATAAAGAATATTTTATTGATTTGTCATTTATTCTATTTATTTTTATTATTATATCATTTATACTTTTCTCAGTTTGAATTAATAAATTTTTCTTTTGAATAATTTCATTTTCAACTTTTGAAATTTCATTTTGAATTTCATTTCTTTTTGGAATATTATATCTTGATGCTTGAAATAATTCACATATTTTAAGTATTTTTCCTAATAAAATATTTTCTACACCACCTTGAAAAAGAATATTAAAAATAACTTTTTTTTGATAATTTAAAATTTGAGAATTGATATTAAAATCAATTTTTGTATTCTTATTATTATTTGCCAAAGAAAAACCTCTATTTCTAATAGAAGTAGTAAATAATTGTTCATCTTTATTAATAACTAAATCATAAAAAGATGCAATAGCTCTTCCTCTACTAATTCTAAATATCATTCTTTTCATTTTTAATTCATCATTTAATTTAATTACTCCTGAAATAAAACTTATATTATCAACAATATTAATTTGAGAAAAATTATCATCTGGATTTGAAGTTGAAATTATATCTTCTTCAATATTATCATTTCTTATATTATTATTATTGTTATTATTATTATAATTGACAAATTGATTATTTGAAATTAATAATTCTGAAGTTTTTTTTAAAACATATTTTTTTTCTATTAAATTTACTAAATCTTCTCTTATTGATGAATGATTGTCTACTAATTCACTTAATTGTCTATCATTTTCTAATATTTCACTTTCTAAAAAATCAAAATATATTGAACCTGTTTTTTTATCTTTTTTAATTAAATCATTATTTAATTCATTATTAAATTCATGAAAATTTTTAAAATTATCATTTTCAATATTAAAATCTTCACAAATTGTATTAAAATCATTTATTTTTTTAATCATATCTTCACATCTTTTTAACATACTACTAAAATTTTTTTTTGCTTCAATATCATCTTGAGTTAAATCAACAAATTCTACTCCATCTTCTAAATTTCCTAAAGCTCTCATTGTCTCATTTGCACTTTCTTTTGGAATTCTTATTCTTTTGTGACACATTTTTTCTGATCTATGAAAAATATTGTTTTTATATGAATTTTATATGGTTTTTTTCTTACCTGAAAATACTCATTAAAACAGATTTTTAATAATAAATAATTAATTATTTTTAATTAAATTATTATATTTTTTTTTATTTCTTTTTTTAATTTTTTTTATTTATCAATTTCATATTCTTTACCATTTATTAAGAAAATATTTTTATTGTTTGATTTTAAAAATGGAAATTTTGACTTTAAATTTATTGAAGAATTAGAAAATTTTAATATTTTATTTTTTGGGTTAAAAAATTTTATTTTTTTAAATTTATAATTATTAGTTTCTTTATTTGTTTTATAATCATTATCACAACTTGAACTATTTTTCATTCTTTCTATTGTTTTTTCTTTTTTTGAAAAATAATTATTATTTAAATAATTAAATTTAGGAACTTTTTTTATTCTTTGCATAACATTTTTTAATTTATTATCAGATTTATTATAATCAATTTTAAAAAATTTATTTTCTTTTTTTAACTTTTCAAATACACTTTTTTCGATGTTTTGTTCTTCATTACCATCATCAAAATTATATTCATAATCACTTGAAATATTCTTTCTTTTTATAACATTTTTTTTATTTCTTTTTGATTCTCTAATTGTACTATTATTACTAATATTTTTAATATTAATTTTATTTAATTTTAAATTATATTCATTTGAAAACGTAGATTGAGAATTTTTGGGGTTATAATTTATTGTATTATTATTTATTTTAGTAAAAGGAAATAAAAAAGTTTTCTTTAATAATTTAATTCTTTTATTTCTAGTATACTTATTATTAGTTTCAATCAAATTTTTTCTTTTTTCAACATAATTATTATCTCTATGGCTTAATAAATCAAACATATTAGTAATATAATTATTTGAGAACTTTTTTATTTTATTATTAAAAGAAAGTTCATATAATTTTAAAATATTTCTAAACTTCATTTTTCTTTGCATTAAATCATAATGATTAACTTTTACCTTTTCTCTTACATAAAACAATTCAGGACTTGCCCCAAAAATTAATTTATAACTTATATCATCACCATTTAGTGAAACTAATTTATTACATAATTCATCTCTATATTTTTCTATTTTATAATTCTTTTTATAAGTATTTGGTATTTCAATAGTTGACATAAATTAATAATTTTTTTATTATAATTAAATATATATACTTATTTATTTTTATAAATAATTTTATTATAAACTTTTAGAATAATATGTAAAAAAAGTTAAAAAAAATGCAATTATTGCCTATTAATTTAAATAAATTAATTTAGTATCAACAATATTTTAATTATCTTTCATATTAGAAATGAAATCATAAGTTAATAGTTTATCTATTGGTGCAAAAGTATTATCTACTACTTTTTGATTAAGTAAGAAAATCATTAAGAAAAGTAAACCCAAAAAAACTAATGGCAAAGTAATAAAAAACCAAACATATGATTCATAAAATATTTCAGCAGAAATAATATTATATTTAAGTCTATATAATATATCTTCTTCATCAACATGTGCAACAACTTGAATAAAATAATTTCCTTTTTTTTTAATTGTAAAATAATTTTCTTTTAATTCATAATATTGAATATTTTCTTCATCAAGATAAGGAATTTTTTTTTTATTTTTATCCTTATATTTTGTTTTTAAATAATTTAAATAACAACTATTATTTAGAAAAGTTTTATTATTTTGAATTATATATAATTCATAAATAACATTACCTTTACTTATTACAGGTTCCCAATTAATAATATTCTTATTTGATTTAATTGTTAAATTTAATTGATACATTGAATGAATTTTTTTATCTTCATTATAAGTAAAAGAATAAATTAATTCTGCACCAGCAAAATCATTTATTTTTTCACTTTTATTATAACGAATTGATAAACTATTCATCTGAATGGATGAATAACTATCCCAACTTTTAAATTCTATCTTTCTACTTTTTTTATATGGTACTCTGTATCTAGATTCTGTGTTATTAGTTGTATATGATAATTCTACAAGATTATTAAAATCACATATAGAAACTAATATTGTAAAAGGAAGTTTTCCAGAAAGTTCTAATTTACGGTTTTCTGGAGATAAGTATACCAATTTTTTTTCATTTTTTTTTTTTGCTAATAAATTTATTTCAGAATTTGAAATATTTTGATTTGAATTAATAAATACTATTAAAAATATAATTATTAGAATTGAGTAAGAATTTACCATTTAAAAACTAAAAAAGATTACAATTAATAATTTTTTTAATATTTTTTTTATTATAAATTTTTTAATAATTAAAAATTAGATTATTTTTGAATATAAAATTATAATAAATAATTTAAAAAAAAACATCAAATAAAAAAAATGAGTAATGTAAAATTTTCTATAATCAAAATTATAGATTTCATTTCTTGATGAAGAGAATTTAAACAAAATAAAAACATTAAAAGAAAAATATATTAATTTAAAAAAGGAACTAAACACATTAAATGATATGACAAAATATTCAGACCAAGAATTACCACATATACAAGGAAAATATGAAAAAGTAAAAAAATCACTTTCATCAAATATAGAAATAATATATAATTTATTAAGTGATTTAAATGCATCAAAACATTCAGAAAATATAGAAGTAAAAATAAAAATAATAATATAAAATTTTTTAGTCTGAATTAGAAAAATTATATAAAATAATAGATAAACATAAATTATCAGAAATCAAAAAAGATTATAATCAAAAAATAATAAATCTTGATTCAAGAATGTCTTATTCAGTTCCTTTATATAATAATGAAATTGAAGAAAATAAAAATTATCCTTATCAAAATCAAATGAAATATGAATCAAACGAAGAAGCTTTAAAAAAAAGAACTGA
>JAEEGK010011553.1_pt1 | contig 20153 bp, 26 predicted proteins | sample 8958771 | NCBI WGS metagenome assembly JAEEGK01 (sample SAMN16246547, study PRJNA631951) | gut metagenome | biome: gut microbiome; feature: rumen; material: SC-attached | host: Bos | place: Iran: Karaj | collected 2018-10
AGGCCGTCCGTCTTGATGCCCTTGCGTCGAACACACCAGCCCACAGCATGTATAAACGCCTGGGCTTCGAATACAGAGGCAAGCAGCACCTCTATGCAGAAAACACCGGATGGACCGACTTCTATTTCTTTGAGTTCAGACAGGATCATCAAACAATTGACAATAATTGACAACGACAATGAAAGAAACAAACTCCCCTGCCCGATTCGTCTTCAACACCATCGGACTATTCACCCGTGACAACAAGACGATCGTTGAATTCTACACGAAGGTTTTCGGCTTCACCACTGAGTGGGACGGCGTCCAACCCAATGTGGAGATGACATTAGGCAATATGCGCATCATACTCTTCCCCCGTGAGGCCTTCGAGCAAATGGTATCCCAAAAATTCCAGTATCCCGAAGGCTTCAATGGCACTGTGGAACTGGCATTCGACGTGCCGACTTTCGCTGATGTGGACAAAGAATATCAGAATGCCATCGACCTTGGGGCGGCATCCGTCCTTCCTCCCACCACGGAGCCATGGGGACAGCGCACCTGCTATGTGGCAGACCCTGACGGCAACCTGATAGAGATCGGCTCTTTTACGGAATAGAAAAGGTGGCTTGCACACCGATGTAGTGATGAAAACGGAAGCATTCAACATAGGTTCCACACCCGCCCTTCTTATCGGAGAGAAGTGCGACAAGGTTTTTTTGTTTGTCCATGGCTTGCATGGCCGGAAGGAAGAGGCATTGGACTTCGCGGAAGTTGCAATACCGAAAGGTTATCAGGTGCTGGGCATCGACTTGCCTGTAGAGCGAAAGCCCTGGGAGGTGATGCCCCTGCTGAACGAGGTGCGTGACCATCTCTACCAAAACTGGAATTCCGTATCCATCCGCGCCAACAGCATCGGCTCATGGTTCTCGTTGCTGGCATTCCAAGGAAAGGAAATAGAGCAAGCCCTGTTTGTCTCCCCTCTTCTCGACATGCAAAAATACATCGAGGAGCAGCCATCGCGTGAGGAAGACTACTACAACTGGGTTGTCATGAACCCTGTTGACCATTGGGATGCGCCTACATACATCCTCCGTCCAAAAAAAGACCTGGTAGTCAGTGAGGCTGTCGGACGTGACTTCATCAGTCAGCATAAATGCCAGATAACCACCATGCCTGGCGGTGAGCATTGGTTTCACACGCCAGCGCAACTCGCATTTCTGAGGACATGGGAAACAAGTGTACTCAATGGATACGAATGACAATGAAGAAAAGGAAATAACACAGGGCTTCAGATGAACAGGACGATCATTATCATAGAGACCATCGTGATAACCATCGCTTTCACGGCGATGATTCTCATTCCGTTGGTGAAGAATCCCGTGTGGTGGATCCATGACTACCCGAAGGATATCCAGGAGGAGTATTTCAAGACCCACGAGCGGGTGCCTTCAGAATTCTTCTCGAAGAGCGTGCTGCTCAAGAAAGGATGTGCGCTGCTCGTCGCCCTCGTCTTGATGCTTGTCCTGATGAAGCTGGCAGGAGCCTACGACTTCTGGTCTGCCCTGGCTCTGAGCTACGGCATCTGGCTCTTCATCGACTGGTATGACTGTTTCTTCCTCGACTGGGTGCTGTTTGCCAACATGAGGTCTGTCAGACTGCCAGGCACTGAGCACATGGACAAGGCTTATCACCAGAAACGATATCACTTCATCCAGTCCCTCTGGGGGATGCTCATCGGTCTCATTCCCTGCCTCATAGGAGCGGGAATCTTTGCATGCCTAGTTTGAACAATACCAAGTCGCTATTCATTTCTGCCAGACAGAATACCAAAGAAATCGGTTATTTCACATAATAATCCAACCCTAATGCTCATCACCGTCACAGAAATACAACACATTTTTACCAAATACAACGACCTCTGCTTCGATGGGAAACTCCCCATGCCGAGAATCAGAATCGGCAATGCCAAGGGCTATCTCGGACAACTGAGATACAAGGTCAAAAAGGAGAAGAACGGTAGACTAACCTATTCTGATTTTTCCCTTAACTTCACCCAAAAGTATAATCTGAGTCAGCAAAAGCTGGAGGATGTGGTCGTACATGAGATGATCCACTACTACATCCATTACAACAACATCCAGGATACATCGGCTCATGGGGCAGTTTTCCGCAAGATGATGAATGACATCAACACCCGCTTCAAACGTCACATCACCATCTCTGACAGAAGCGCCCTTCCTGTCAATGAAATCAACCAGCAGACCAAACTCTACCTGGTGTGCGTGGCATCTCTGAAATCAGGAGAGACAGGTGTCGCCGTATGCGCCCGATCACGCGCTTTCGAGATATTCGATGAACTGCCACGCAGATATGATATCGTGAAACTCAACTGGTATTTCACCACCGACCCGTTCTTCAACCGGTTCAAAAGGACAAACACGGCAAAACTGTTCCGCGCCGACAGAGAGAATATCAACAGGCACCTTGCCACGGCGACGGAACTGGAACGGGAGGGTCACGTCATCAGACCCAAGAAACAAATAAAGGACAGACAATGACTGAGTATCGGCGTTCAGTCCGGTAACGACATGCAACCTTCCCAAACACACTTCACCAAAGGCTTAAAAAGAAATCTAACCTATAACGAGAGAAAACCTCAATCCCAGCGCATTGGCAATGAGCATGAACGTGCTGAGTTGCATGTCAGTCTTGCCTTGCTCTAGAGAGGAAATATACTCTCGTTTCTTGCCTATACGCTCGCCCAACTGCTGCTGTGTCAATTTCTGCCGTTTGCGTTCATCACGCAACAATTCTGCATAGTACCATGCCTTGGCCTTTGCTTCGAATTCTTCACGACTGGGTGTACCTCTCTCCCCATATTTTTCAGCCAAATGTTGTGACCCGGTTTTCAATTGGGCCAGTTTCTTTTCGTCAAGCTTAATCATATCATTGTCCTCCTTCATATATATTTGTTCAAAATCTGTCGCGCGTTTTCAACTTCCCTTTTATACTGCTTTGTGCTCTTTTTCAAAAATGAGTTTAAGAAAAGGACACGCTTGCTCTCAATGAATGAAATGGAATCTATAGCAAATATTATCGTGCGGTGTTCATTTGTACCTACGGAAACCCTTGCCTCATAGAATTCTGTTCCTTCAAGGTTCTTCACGAATTTTTTATTGACCACGTATTGAGTCTTTATTATCGACTCCACATAGTCAAACTTTGCCTTCGTCTTTTCGTCAAGACTTGCATAATATTCTTCGTACTCCAAAGTGTGTAAGGTTTCCCTTATATCTTCATTCATGCTGCAAATGTAATATATTCATTACTTTTTTCCAAATAATTGGAAGGAAATTATTCATTTATTTTAAATATGCATCAAAAGTAGAACCAAACATTTCAGGATTTATGGTGACTCGACTTGTTATCTTATCTTCTCTTCACTAAATCAGGAAAGATTATTCTCATAGGCGTTTCTGAAACAAAAGAGGGCAACACAGTGAAGTTTCATCGTAAAAATGTTACCTTTGCAACGAATTCCTATCGGCGAATTGTTCCTATGTGATTACATTTCAAAATATATTTGAGCTATGCCCAAGCCAACAAACAAAAGAGAGTTGATCGCCTCCATGCAGGATGGCTATGCGAAACTGAATGAGCAAATCAACAAGTTGAGTGCAGAAACAGCCGCTGCTCCATTCAACTTCCCTTCCGATTCCAAGAAGTGCGGCGTACGATGGATGTACGACCGCTGTCTGCGCGACCTCCTGGCCCATCTTCATGAATGGCAGGTGCTGATGCGCGTGTTCGTCCAGAACATCCGTGAGGGAAATCCGAGAGATTTCCTACCCGACGAATACCGCAAGAACTACCATGAGATGGACAAAATGATTGTGGAGAAGCACCAAGGCACAAGTCTTGAAGGAGCCAAATCACTGCTTGAAAAGACACATCAGGAGATGCTCAACCTTGCCGACACTTTCTCAGATGAGGAACTTTTTTCCAGAGGTGTTTACAAATGCACCTATACGACCACCATGGCAGCCTACTTCGAGAGCGTGACGACAAGTCCCTATTCACAGGCTGTAAAACTGTTGAAGACGCATCAGAAGAATTGAATCCACAAAAAAACCTTAGACCTCCTTCGGCTACCATCCTTTCGGCAGCGTAGCCAGCAATGCTCCAAGAAGAACCTTCGGAGATGACTGCATGTTAGCAAAATAAAAGCAGCATGGTCGCCCTAACTGCACTGAGATCCCCACATCCTCACAATGAAGATGTGGGGATTTTTATATTCCTCTCAAGTGAAAATATAAACGAAGAACAAATATCGAATAACTTAAACAACTCTTACGTCCAGTTGTTTGTTATTACTTCGCGAAGATAAGGGCACCTCGCTCCCGCCATCGGTTTTCACGGCATTTTTTCTTTCCCTATCGGCTGCCCTTGGCAGACAAAAAATCCCGCAAACCTTCCGAATGTCTTGCGCTTGCTGCCATCTTTTGGGGGCGGCGTAATATCAACTTCTGGACGCAAAAGCTGCAAAGCGCAGCAAGTAGCGAATGGGAACAAAAACCGATCGAATGAACACAATGACAATTATCGACATCTTCATCGCTGCCTTATGGGTGGCTATGTTCTATGGTGTTGCAAGAGACATAAAAAGAGATATGAAAATTAATAGTTACAACCAACCTTAAAATTTTACGACAATGGATAACGAATATCTGAAGCAGTGTGCCGAAACGGCATGGCAACAGCTCTTCTGGAGCGTGACCCTCCCGGTAGTGATGAGCTGGGGAGTGAGCAAGAAATGTTACACCCTCTTTCAGGAAATGCCAACCCTGATGCTCAAGGTGAGTGCCCTCATTCACAAGGGCTGGGTGTACATCTCCCTTAACGAGGGCAAGGATGTTTACGAAGTACGCCTGATGAACAACAAGCGTGAATGCATCAAGACCATCGATGAGGTCTATTGCGACCAGCTGGGCAGCATCATCGACGGACTCATTGAAAGGCCGACAACGATGACTGAGGAGGAATACTCCGAAAAAGCCATGGCTGACAGCAGCAGGAAAATTTTCGGAGGAGAATAAAAGGTAACGGGAGGACCAACCATCCTCCCGTTAAAAGAAAAACAACTATGATAGCAAGATGCAAACAGTGTGGAGGAACCCATATCCTCATCAAATACTGGTACAACCCAAACACCGGTGAGCTTGACGAACCCTGCTCCGGCGAGGAAAACGAATGCTGGTGTGAAGACTGCGAAGACAACTGCAGCTGTGAATGGATTGACGAACAACAATGAACCCTCCACTATCTACCCCTGCGTTCAAATCCCTATGAACAATCTTTTATTCACACAATAACACAATAACGACAATGGAAAAACTCTATGTACTCGTCCAATGGCCGGAAAGCCAGATGCTCATGGACAACCCGCGCTTCAATGAATGCCTTTTCGTTGACTATCTTGAAGGACATGAAGACCCAGGCTCCTCTGCCTACATGTGTCCCAAAGACCTCTATGATGAAATATTCAAGTAAAGAAAGGTAACGGGGAGCCAACCACTCCCCTCTTAAAAACCACAATGATGAAAGTTAGAATCAAATTCGATGCCGACATCGTACTTGAGGGCGGCAACATGAAAGAAATCAAAAGCAAATGGCTGTCATTGCCTCTATTCTCCAATGAGGCACTCAACCACTCGTTAGAATTTGGTGAGGTCATTCTCGTCGAGGACGGTGAGACATACGAAGACCTCATGACTGCCTTCGACAAAGCGTGAATCCCAAAAAATAAAGACTATGGCAAACTGGAACAAAGACATCACACTTGAAGTGACACTTCCCTACATCACCCAGGGATGCACACTTGGACACCTGGACGCCAAGATACGAATCCTCTCGGAAGATATTTGGTTTGACGGCCATGACAAAGACTCCCTTTGCTGGAAAGCATACGTCCGATATGGCGACTACCCCATCCTGGTCATAGGAAAGGCCACCACGAAAAAAGGACGAGACTTCAATACCTCCACCTACAAAATATCTGCTTGGAACACATGTGACGGAATGACGAAAGGCAAGGAACAATACAGGACAAAAGTCTTGTCATACACCTGAACGTCCCATGCCAACCTACACGACAACCATCAACCATTTGAGAATAATGAAGAATTACGCCGTTTCAGTAGACATCACCATGTCGAAGACCATCTATATCGATGCAGAGAATGAAGAGTCTGCAAAGACCATCGCCAACAACTGGATTGCAGACGATCCCTACTACTATGCCAAAAGTGCGGATTGCTACGTATCATGCGAAGTCATTGACATCAATGAAAACAATAACCAATAACTCCATAAAACATCAAGCATTATGAACAAGACAAGAAGGAAGTGGCTTGAGAAGACAATCGCCACACTCGAGGACCAGAAACTTGAACTCGAAAGCATCTGTGAGGAAGAACAGGAGGCATACGACAATATGCCGGAGAGTCTTCAGGAATCGGAAAAAGGTCAGACAATGTACGAGAACATCGACACTCTCGAATCCGCATCATCAGACCTTGAGGACATCATCAGCAACTTGGAGGAAATTCTCGAATGCTAAACGCCGAAACGATGAACATTCAAGTCAAGACAGCCGTCGCCAGCCATCTCAGCGACGCACAGGAACTCATCGCCCTCGGACTTACCAAACAGGCAATCCGCGAAATCAACTACGCAAAGGCCATCCTCTTCAAACACCCCGACACCACCAAGGATGTGGGCGAGGATGAGCTGGATGCCATCTGCCATAACGTTGATAATCAATTTCACTAAAACCAAAACAATATGAGCTGGAAACCTGCAAGAGGAAGCGGAATAACCTTTGACAACGCTTCCAACAGAGAAAGAAAATACCGCAGCATGTTGGTTGATTACATGTACCATCCAGTGGACTTCATGCAGTACTCCAAAACCTACTACCACTGGCTCGTGGCCGAAAGAGACCTCCAAAAACAGATATCACCTTCAAAGGCAAAAAGCATCGAACAACTCTATGGTCAAATGATTCAACCTTCAGCCTTGAGAAGCCTTGAACAACACCGGCACCTTTGCTACAAACCACTGCAAAGACTGATGCCATGACGGTGTGCCAACAAGAGACATCCAGCTTGAAATCAATATTGCCAAATCATTGGTTGAAAACCATATCGACCATGAAATCCAAATTGACGAACAGCAGATAGCTTCTGAGTGTTACCGTATCACCACCATATTTGAAATGCTTCACCGAATATAGACATAAACAATATATCCCAATACCTCGAATTATTTGGATTTTCCCACAACCTGTCCCATGATTTGAAACAACCTTCCGTTAAATTTGCAGAAAAATGCATTATGGATTTCAATGTTGTTGTTACAGACAAGGAAATAGACGACGAACTGTTAAAGCATCGTCTATTCAGAGAGGATCTCACCACAGAAGAACTTGCTGAGCTTCGTGAGGAAATGATATGGGAAAAAGCCGGAGGTGCTGTCCTCGATGGGGTTCTCTGGATAGGGAGGCTTCCTGAGCTGAGCCTAAAAAGAAGGTTCGGACAACTGGGAATGATGTCATATGACCAATCCAAGTTGCGATGCATCATCGAAAAATGCCTATGGATGTCTGAAAAAACAAAAGGTCAGACATCCATAGAGCATATCGAGAAGAACTCCTGCACTTTGACAACTGACGAGTTCCAGTTCTTCTGGGATACCTATTATAATTATGGAAAAATGGAGTGGATAGATTCTTCACTCCACCAATATCTCTATTTTGATGACTACAAGTATTGGATGAAAAGGGGATCGGCAGAGGAAATCGCCGTCATCCTTAAGCAAAAGGTTTCTCCACAAAAATAAGGGAAACCAGTGATTTTACTTTTTTCATTTGGAAAATGGTAATATATTTAAATCAGAAAATTATATTATACTATAATTGCTAATAATGCTTTTTTATTATTATTGCTTATAAAATAATTAAATATTTGTTTGGGTTTTACTAAAAAATAACTACTTTTGCATCGTGACACATTTCTGCATCAATCGACTCAGCAATTTCGAACGGATATGGCCATGAACATACCTGCCCTTCGCCGCCCCGTCAGAATGACTCTTACAGAACTGGCCAACATCACATGCCACGTCTCTCAGCAGATTGATATTATACCTGATACTAATGCAAAATAAAAAAGCCTATGCATAACTTCACATCCATAAAGAACTACCATCGGGAAATGGCCAAACATGGTGACTTCCTTGATGAACTGTTCAAAAAAAACAGATCCAACATCCCGGTCAAAAAGGAACATGCCCTGGAAATGTTGGGTGGGGATGAAACTGCTATAGAAAAACTCATCCACAAGAACGTTATCTACGAAGACCAAGGCCAGCTGTTCCTCTACGACAATCACAGGAATTTCTATGAAAGCGTCTTGGAACTGCCTCGTGAACTGAACAATTACCTTATAAAGGAATATATTGAAAGGCTGACTGAGTCCTTTGGGAAATGGGCCAGAAGCACCTCGGAGAGAGACAAAAGCAAGGAGGTCTTCAACGTGCGCAAGACGCTGATGGATATCGTCAACAACGTGAGGCTGAACCTGAACAACCTAAATGCACTCCTGACAGAAAAATATGACGTGGAACCGGACTTTCAGGAACGGATAAGACACCTCAAGAGGTATGACGACAAGAGAAAGGATGTTGTCCAACTTATAGATACCGTCAACGAGATGGTCAACTCCGATATGATTTTCTTCTCCAACAACGAAATGCTGTTCGGAACCGTTCTGAAGGTGAAGCTGGACCTGACAGAATACAGAAAGGAACTCACCTCATACCACAGCAGGATACTGGAGCATCTCAACAAAATCGAAAAACAACAAGCACTCGTAAAGAAGATCAGACTGCTCAAACACCTCAAGAACAACATGCTTCTTGAAACGGAAACCAATATCCACACCGTCATCAACCAGGTAGATGGCATGTTGTTCAAAAAAGCAAGCGACATCACGAAAATTTCCACTATGGTCTCCGTGGAATACCTGAGAGACGATGATGATGCGGCCAGCATACTGGAAAACATCAGAACTGAGGTGGCTGGCCGATATTCCCAGAACAGCCGGAAGACAAAAGAAGAGAAACCGGTCAGGCTGGATGTAAGAAAGGCAAAGAAAGTACCCCATATGAGAAAGCCGTTCGACTTACCTTCGCTAATGGCCGAATTCCTACACCAAAAGAACGACTTGTTTTCCTTTGCCATGGACTACCCCTTTAAAGAGGAAGCAGACACCAACTGTAGGATACTGTTATATGTCAAGCTGGCTGACAGGTTCATCCAAAAGGCTATCAAAGAGAAAAGAATTGACAGCCTAAATCTCACAGAACATAATACTTTCAAAAATTTCAAATACATCATTATTAGGCCAACATGATCTATACTAAAGAAATCTTCCAAAGACTGACAAGAGGACAATTCCTGTCGCATAACACCACTGACAGCGAGGCGAAAGCCATGTACCAAGACCTCGACGAGAACTACCAGGCATATCTCGAGTATTTCAAGATGATAGGACTGGTTTTGGTAAAGGGTTACAACTATTTCCACTTTACAAGGGAAATGGATGAGGTCAAGGCCGAAGATAAGCTCAGAGGCCTGTACTCCTACATCGACTACCTCGACATCCTCTATGACTGCGACCCGAGATTCGATATCGGAAGAACTCTCTCCGTCAGCATGATAGAGAACAAGGTCGGTGAGCGGAAAACCCTACAGGACAAGCTCGACATGATGATTAGCGAGAAGGGCAAGCCAGACACCACATATAGGGATGCCATCCTCGACATCTTCAAAGACATGACCAACAAAGGCTTCTTTGAACTGGTCAACAAAAACACGGACACCTACATTGTGACGGACGCATTCGCGTACATCAGGGATGTCGTTGACATGCTAACACCTAAATCAGACACATACAATGAGACAGCTCAGTAAAATCATATTCATCGACAGCGCGGATATCGAACATGAGGAGATGAACCTCGACAGTAACATACATATCCAAGGCGACCAGGGCGCGGGAAAGACAACCACCGAAAGGGCAATCCTTTTCTTCTACACCGCTGACAAGAAAAACCTGGGCATCGAAACGGACTCCGACAAAAAGGGATTCGTAGAATTCTACCTGCCAAGAAAGACCTCCTGCATCATCTATGAGGTGACAAGGGAAAATGGCACTTTCTCCATCCTGACCTACCTAAAGGACAACAGGCTGGTGTGGAGAATCATAGACTGCCCGTTTGAAGACAAGTTCCTGATAAAAGAGGACAATATCCTGCTCAAGCCATCAGAAGAGTGGGACCAGATTGCCGTGAATATCGGCGCAAGCACCTACTTCAGCCCCGAGGTCAAGACGGCCAAGGATTACCTGAATATCATCTACGGAAACCACAAAGCTTTCAGCAACAAGGACAAACAGATATGGAGAAGGTTCTCACTGGCCGAGAGCGACAATTACCAAAGTATTGTGCGCATCCTGCAAAATATATTTCTCGACAGCAACAAGCTGGAAGCGGGGGAAATCAAACAGACCTTGATAAACACTATCCTCAGTGGCACCAGCAATAAGCCTGAAATCAAACTTTCACGATACGACAGCACCATCACCAGCATCACCGAGTTGTATGAGGACATCCTGAAATGGTTCAAAGTGGAGAACGGTCAGATACTCGTAAGAAAGCAAGCGGATGAGGTGACAGACACCTACCATAAACTGATGGACTGCATTGATGAGACGAAAAAGCTTTGCATCAAATTGGCCTTGGCCATACGCAGCGACGAAAGACGAATACCGCTGCTCCAAGAGGAAATGAAAGAACTCGAAACTGACGTTGAAGACAAAAATAAAATACGGGACAAACTCAATGAAGACCACAAGAATGAGGAAACAGAACTTCAACAACAATTAGGCGAACTCAATGGTTTCATTAAAAAGGCAGAAGAACTCCAACGGAAATATGCTGATAAAGATTTCCAGAATGTGCTGATGAAGGTTGCCCGCAAAAACGACCTTGACATCCAACGCGAGAGCCTTGACAAACAAATCAATATCATGCTCGACAAGAGCAAGACACTGGCGGAGAAATACGATGCTGCCATCAAAATTCTGAATGGAGAGATTACAGAAGTTACAAACACAGCCACCGCTGACAAAAACAAGATAGAGGAACAGCTTCTGGAAGACATCCAAAAATCCATCGACACCATGAATGAAAAGATCAAGGAGGTGGATACGGAAAAGGAAGCCCAGACCGAGGATGCCCAGAAGCACCTTGACCAACTCAATGGGCAACATAACAAAAACCTGCTTGCCATCAAAGATATCAGTCTAAAGAATCCTTATCAAGAGGAAATGGTTCAACTGCAAGGTAGGTTGGATGAGGAAAACAATGAACTGCATCAAGCACAGCTGAGGGAACAGGAATTGAACCGGGAAATCGAGAAGATCCAGAACGATGCCAATAATGAAATCGAAGAAGTCAAAAGAAAAGCCCAGACTTCAATCGATAAACTGCAAGGAGAAATAGAAGGCAGAAGAGAGGAAATCAAGCACCTGAATGAACTACTTGAACAGCAAAACGGCTCATTCATCGAATGGCTTGACGAAAATATCGAGGGATGGGAAGAGAACATCGGAAAAGTCGTGGATGAGGAAAACATACTATATAGGCATGATCTTTATCCGGAAAAGTCCGTCAGTGGCGGCAACACGTTCTTTGGTGTGGACATCCAACTCGAAAACATAGAGAAAGATATCCTGACCCCGCAGAAAATCAAGGATGACATCCATAAAATGGCCTCGGAGAATTACGAGACTGACAAGAACATCCGCTCCATCCAAGAAGAAAGGGATGCAGAAGCCGGGAAACTGAACCAAAGAGCCAAAAACAAACTGGTTCCGCTCAACAAGGAACTGAGAGAGGTCAAAGCTAAAACCATGACCTTACCTCTGAGCATAAAAAAACTCAACTCCTCAATAGAGGATTTCAACACCCAACTGAAGGAATGGAGAAAAGAACAGACTGAAACCATCCGGAGAGAAGATGACGCTCTTCAGGTTGATATCAATAAGGCTCAAGATGTTCTTCAAAAAATCAAGGATGAGGCAAAGAGGAAAGTGGAGAACATCCGAAAAAACCTGGAGCAACAGAAGAGAGACCTTCGCCTGGAAGCTGAAAAAGAAAAGACAAAAGTGGATGCCCGTCTCAAAGAACGGACTGACGAGATCCGGCAATCCATAGAGACTCAGCAACAGCAGAAACAAAAAGCACTCGCCGACGAGGGGGTGGACACCGAGTCCCTCGAAGCGCTCCAAAGAAGTTTTGACGAAACAAAGAAACTCCTTCGTGAGATTGACATCCTCATGCCACAAGTCAATGTCTACAATGATAAAAAGAGAGAATATATCGACCATATTGACGAGAAAAAGGAAGAGAAGGAAAAAATCAACAACCTGATAAAAAGTCTGGATGCCAGATTTAACAAGAAACTGCACGAAATCCTCGAAGCAATCAAAACAGCTGAGACAAATCTTGAAAATAAAGGAAAACAGCTTGAAACCATCAAGAAGAACATTGAAGAGGCCAAAATAAAAACTGAATTATGGGGAATAGAACTTGAATACGATGACAGCAACATGGCTGAGAGCGAGGAGAGCGTCAGCGACATCGTAAAAGCCTTGGATGTGACAAGGCAAGAACAACTACTGCTATCCAACAACTTGAGTACAAAAGTCAGTGCCTTCTCAAGCAACTTCTCTGCCAACAACCAATTCAAGTTTAAGACCAATTTCACATGCAATGAGGACTACATCGAAACAGCAAAGGAACTGGCCACATTCGTCGAGGAAAACAGGATTGAGGTGTATAAAAAGCAGATAAATACCTATTGCGAGAACTTCTTAGCAGACATCAGGATTGATGTTTACAACCTCTTCCAGTTCAATACTGAAATCGCCAGCATCATCAGCAAGATCAACAAAGACATCGAGAATGAAAACTTCGTCAACAGCATCAACAGTATACAGTTGCGGATGAGCGATAGCACTGATCCCATCATGTTACTGCTCAAAGACATCAGGGATTTCTATGAGATGAATCAGGAACATCTGCATGAGATGGATCTGTTCACCGACCCAGAAAAACACTTGAAAGCACGTCAAGATGGTATTGAACTGCTGATGCAGCTGCAAACACTGATCAAACAACATTTCAAGAAAACTGTTCTGACCATCGAGGACACGTTCAGGCTCGAGGTTAGGGTCGTGGAGAACAGACACGACTCCGGATGGAGGGAGATCGTGAAAAGCCCAGGCTCCAACGGCACAAGCATGCTTGTGCTGACCATCATCAACATCACCCTGCTCAACGTGTACAAGGAGAAGCTCTGTCGCAAATCAGCAAAGTATGCAGACCTTTACATCCATTGTCTCCTTGACGAGGGTGGCCGGCTATATGAGAAGAACATCGAGGGTCTGGTACAGTTCGCCAGCAAACGAAAAATCCATATCATACTGGTAACGCCGAACTCCATCGATGACGTGAACTCCTACAAACACCACTACCTCCTTTACAAGGAGCATACAGAGAAGAATGATATCACAAGAATAGTTGATTTACTGAACGTGGAATGAAAACGACAAAAACTTTCCTTCAGAAAATGATAAGACTCTCCTATGGAGAGCAAATACCAAAATCAAGCCTTAAGGGCGAACTGTTGCTGAAAATGGTCAACGACGGTGCCATCATTATGATACCTCATGGCAGCAAGGGCTACTACGCTGCCAAAGACATTAAGTCCTTCAGAAACTACCTAAACGGAATCTTCAATACTGATGACCTCGAGGCTCTCGCTGAAATGATGGGCAAAAACGAGGTAAGCCGCGCAGAACAAACAAGACTAACTGGAAACTCCAAAACCAAAAGGCAGAGAACGTTCAAGGGGTTCCTTGTCAACTGCTATGATCCAATTAAGGCGAAACTTGGAAACAGAGAAATCACCATCAACCCGGAGACAGGAACCTTCACCTTCATCTACGAGTACGAGAGTTTCCAAATACCACCTGAAATCGTGGTTATCGGTATCGAAAACAGTGAGAACTTCAGATTCATCGAGCGACAGAAATATCTTTTTGACAAGTTCCTAAAACCAGATGAAAGGGCCATCTTCGTCAACCGTTATCCGACCGACCAAACCGATGATTTAAGAAAATGGCTCATGGCCATCCCTAACAAATACATTCATTTCGGTGACCTCGACCTCAAAGGTGTGGACATCTACCTGAACACCTTTTTTACATATCTTGGTGAAAAATCTTCATTCCTTATTCCTAACGACGCTGAAGAACGAATAAGAAGTGGTGACAGCAACCGGTACAACGTCCAATACAGACCTAACGAAGGAAAGACAAAAGACCCGAGGGTACAACCTCTCCTTGACCTGATACACAAATACCACAAAGGATATGACCAGGAAGGATTCATTGAATGACCTGCCTATTCACCGTTCTATCGCTCGTACTCTATTCTCTATTGTTGGTGATGCTGCCAAAAGATTACAAATTTATGTATCTGATAATCCAAAATAACAAAATACCTCAATTTGCTCTTGGAGAAACCCAAGATAATGCTTAACTTTGCATATTATTGGGAACACAACACTAACCTCTCCTTCCACAAAGGAAGTTCAATAAACACAAATGAAAATGAGATACGAAGTACATGGCATCACGAAAACAATGGTTGAATTCCTGCCCAATGAAGTTCAGGCAAGGGTGATATTGCTCCAAGGTGACGCTTTCATCGTCTCCTTCCCTTCATCACATAACTTCCATTCAGGCGGACACTTTGTCAAACTGATGAGCGCAATGTTCGACAGATTCGCTCCTACTGCTGACAAAGTGACAATTGACAACATCAAACGCATCAACGCCGAACTGTACCTTGCTGACTATGAGATGATAGGGAACATCTGCCCCGACCAGGACAAGCACGAGGAACGGAAACGCATCGGACAGCAAATTATCGATCTAAGGAAGACGCAAAAAATGGACGGAAAGACATTGGCAGCAAGGGTCGGCACGTCTCCCTCCAACCTGAGCAGGATAGAACAGGGACATTTCTCCGTCGGTTTCGACATGCTCAACAAAATCGCCAACGCCGTCGGCGCAAGGGTCGAACTGGTGAAATACCAGTCACCCACTACCCCATCCCAGAATACGAAGCCGGGACAACAGGCAGAGTGAGAGGACAACCTACAAATTCTCAAAAATCCTTTCTAATTAACAGAAACAACTAATATGGAAACAATCATCATCAATGCTCTTCAGGACATCAAAAGAAATCTTGAGAACAAGCCTTATGGCATCCCCGTCTTCTCAAGTGCCGCAGGAGTGGACAAGCTCTCCCCACTGAACGTGGATGCTGTGGATGATTATATCTCGCTCGCAGAAAAGAATGGTGACATGACATACGTCCCCATTCAGGACTTCTCCAAAGAGGAAAAGGAAACGTTCGACAAGATGATGCGTTTCGCCAGTGAAGACTGCCACATAACAGAAAAAGACGTGCTTGGAATGGTGGTCATCCATGATGAATACAACAAGAACCCTTTCACCTTGAGCATCCTGCACTTGAAAGGCTAAAATGCCCAACGCCTATCAGGCTTCATGCATAGCACCAAGTCCTGTCAAAAACCGGCAAGATATCAATTCCGAGCCGTATTTCAACTTACACTCAAAGTCAACCAATATGGATAACATTTTCTCTTCCCTAAACGACAAACAGGCCGAAGCGGTACGCGCCACGGAAGGCAGGGTGCGCATCGTGGCCGGCGCCGGATCGGGCAAGACCCGGGTCCTCGCCCACCGTTATGCCTACCTGGTCAATGAGATGGGCATCGACCCGGCCAACATCCTGTGCATGACCTTCACCAACAAGGCGGCCCGGGAGATGAAGACGCGCATCGCCAACATGGTTCACGCCGCCCACGTCAACGACCTCGTATGCACCATCCACGGTTTCTGCGTCAAGGTGCTGCGGAGGGAGATCCACCGCATCGGATACCCGAAGAACTTCAACATCATCGACGAGGAGGACGTGAAGTCGCTCGCCAAGCAGGTGATGGAGGAGGTGGGTCTCGACCGCACGGCGGCAACGGTGAGACAGTTCATCAAGGGGGTCCAGAAATACAAATACGACTCTTTCTACAAGGCTCCCATGTCCTATATCGAGAGCATCATCCTCAACAAGAAACCGCCAGAGGAGGAACTCAACGACGCGGAGAGATTCGTCCTGCTGCAGCTGAAAGCGTTCTCACTGGACTTCAATGACATCATCCTCTTCGCCCTGCATATCCTGAACAACCATGCCGACGCACGGGAGTACTGGCAGAAACAGCTCAACTACATCATGGTGGACGAGGTGCAGGACTGCAGCACCACGGACTGGGAAATCATCAACCTGATATCGCAGGAGTACCAGAACCTGTTCATCGTCGGTGACCCTGACCAGGCCATCTATGAATGGAGGGGGGCGAAGCCGAAATCGTTCATCGAGTTCCCCGCTGAGACTGACATCATTCTGAACGAGAACTACCGGTCGACTCCCGACATCCTCAATGTGGCGAACTCGGTCATCGCCCATAACCAAGACCGCATCCCCAAAGACCTGTTCACTCAGAAGCCGAAAGACAGGATAGCGGTCCACCACCATGCCAAGTCCGAAAAGGACGAGAGCGACTGGATTGCCAAACAGATAGCAACCCTCACCAAGAAAGGATGCAAGAACAGCGACATCGCCATCCTCTTCCGCGCCGCCTTCCAGTCACGGGAAATCGAACAGGCCCTGCTGCGCAAGCACATCAAGTATGTGGTGTGGGGCGGCATCCGCTTCTTCGAACGGAAGGAAATCAAGGACGCGCTGGCTTACCTTCGCCTGGTGGCTTACCAGGATGACCTCTCATTCGTCAGGGTCATCAACACGCCGTCACGGAAATTCGGGAAGGCGAAGCTGGCCAGGCTGCAGACACTGGCGAAACAGGAGGGCACCTCCCTCTATGCCACGCTCAAAAAACACCTCCGGGACAAGGAATTCGACAAGGAGGCATTTGCCAAGTTCATCGAGCTGATAGAGGACTGCATCAAGGCCAAGGACAACACCAAGACCTCGGACATGCTCGAATACCTCCTGCAGGAGAGCGGCCTGAAAGACCTGCTCAGGGAGGACGAGGATGAGGACCGACTCGAAAACATACAGGAGCTGGCAAGCTCCATCCTGCACTATGAGAAGGTCAACATCAACGAGGAAATCTCTCTCGACACATACCTGCAGGACATCGCCCTCTATACCAACGCTGACTACAAGGACGACGGGGATACTGTCAAGCTGATGACCATCCACCAGTCCAAGGGACTGGAGTTCCCCATCGTCTTCATCTGCGGGGTGACAGAGGGCATCTTCCCCAACCACCGCTCCATCCGTGAGCGGAAGAAACCGGCGCTGGAGGAGGAGCGGCGGCTGATGTACGTGGCCATCACACGTGCCGAGAAGGCGGTGTTCCTCACGGAGTCGGAAGGGTTCGACTACACGCACAAGACTTCCCGGTGCCCCTCACGCTTCCTCATGGAGATAGACCGCGACATCATCAAGGTGGATGGTGACATCCCGCCTGAGATCTGGCAGGGCACTTTCAACCTCGTCCGCAAGCTCGATGCGGAAATCTACATGGACGGCTCCATGGAAGAAGATGAGGAGGAAGAGGATGCCCTCAAGCCGGGTGACAAGGTCACGCACAAGGTCCTCGGCGAAGGCACCATCCTCGACTATGACGAGGAACGCGACTCCTTCAAGATTGACTTCAACGGCTCCATCCGCTTCATCCGTGCCAGCTTCCTCACCAAATGAAAACATAAAGCAAATTAGATAATTCGATTGATTTGAAACTTTAAAGGAAATCATATAATGATCAAGATGTTTGTTATGCAGACCTGCCCTTACTGCGAATACGTGGAGAAGCAGGTCGAGGGTAATCCAGATTTCGAGGTGATAGACATCGGCAAGCATGTCCGTAATCTCAAACAGTTCCTCGATTTGAGGGAGAGCAATCCCGCTTTCGATGAAGCGAGAAAAACCGGCGACGTGGGCATCCCGTGCTATGTGCTGGAGGATGGCACCGTTACCCTTTCCTCAAAAGACGTAGGACTGGAGCCGATGCCTGATGAGCCCGAAGGTGCTTCATGCCGTCTCGACGGCAGCGGGTGCTGATGCTTCTGCCGGTCAATTTTTCTCCAAAATTTGAGCATCAAATAAAAGAAAATGTGTATCTTTGTGCCAAAAGTCGGCAGGAAAACGTGCGTAAAGCACTAAAAAGTCGGTAGGAAAACGTGTAAGATATGTATAAACGTAAAATAGAAAGCATATTCCAATCGTGGTTGGATGATGCCTCTCACAAACCGCTCGTTGTGAAAGGTGTCCGACAATGTGGCAAGACCAGTAGTGTGATGGATTTTGCCCTTCGGCATTTTAAGAACGTGGTCTATCTGGATTTCCGTGAACATCCTGACTACAAGAAATTCTTTACACCCAATCTGGAAGTGGATGCAATCATCATGCGAATCACCGCAGCGATGCCAAACATTGAGGTTGAAGAAGGAGAAACCTGTTTCGTCTTCGATGAGATACAAGATTGCCCACGGGCGAGAGGCTCATTGAAGTATTTTCACTTGGATGGCCGTTATGAAGTGATGTGTACAGGGTCGCTACTTGGTGTCAACGGCTATAAAACTCCCGAAGAGAAGAAAGAGGAAGCGGAGGCCTCTATTCCTGTAGGCTTTGAGGACATAGTAGATATGTATCCGATGGACTTTGAGGAGTGGCTGTGGGCGAACGGCATCAAGCAGATTCACCTTGACTACCTAAGAAAATGCCTAGCGAGCGAAACTCCCGTTGAGGAAGCCCTGCACGACCGATTCCGTGAATTGCTCAATCAGTATGTAGTAGTTGGTGGTATGCCTGAGGTTGTAACCACTTTCATGGAAACAAAACAGATAGGCAAGGTGCTGGCCGTGCAAAGACGCATTGTCGAAGAATACAAATCAGACATGGTGAAGTACGCCCCTGCAGCCGATAAGCCGCGTATCAGGGAATGTTTCGAATCCATACCTGCTCAGCTGGCTCGTGAGTACAAGAAGTTCAGCTATACGGTAGTGCGTCGAGGTGGTCGCGGGCGCGACTATGCCGGCAGCCTGCAATGGATAGAAGATGCTGGAATTATACGCAGATGCTACAACACACGAATAACGGAACTTCCCCTTGATGGCCAACGCATCCAAAGTGAGTTCAAGGTATATATGGCAGACATTGGTTTGCTGGTATCGATGTTGGAAGAAGGCACTCAGTCAAGCATCCTGCAAGGCGACTTGCTCAGCTATCATGGCGCCATCAAAGAGAACCTCTTGGCCGACATCTTTGGCAAAATGGGCCGAAAGCTGTATTACTTCCATAAAGACGGAGGCCTGGAACTCGATTTCCTCATACGCTATAGGGGACTGTGTACACCAGTGGAATGTAAGGCCACGACAGGAAATGCCAAGTCAATGAGCACGGTATTGAAGCATCCAGACAAATATCACGTCACAAGTGCCCTGAAACTGGGTGATTATAATGTCGGAAGAAGCGAGCAGCTGCTGACCATACCAATGTATATGGCTTTTTTGCTAACAAATGTATAACTAACAGGGAGCTTTATTTCATGACATTGCGATGACCACAAGGTCCACGGTGCAGATCAGTGCGGCGACCGCCACAAGAACTTATAAATAAAATGGTAAAAATTTGGCGGATTCGTCAAAAGGGCTTATCTTTGCAAAAAAAGTAATGATATGAAGCAGAAAATCATAGCGTTTTTGATAGGTGCAATGGCGTGGACGACGGCCGCGGCGGGCAGCTATGTGCCCACGAAGGAGAATGCGGAGGCACGGGCGGCGTTCGAGGAGATGCGCTTCGGCGTGTTCATCCATTGGGGCATCTACAGTATGTTCGCGCAGGGCGAATGGTACTTGAACAGCGGACTCTCGGAC
>JAEEGK010011554.1_pt1 | contig 20152 bp, 14 predicted proteins | sample 8958771 | NCBI WGS metagenome assembly JAEEGK01 (sample SAMN16246547, study PRJNA631951) | gut metagenome | biome: gut microbiome; feature: rumen; material: SC-attached | host: Bos | place: Iran: Karaj | collected 2018-10
CATTCTCGACGGCGGTCTTGAAGCCGATGAGATTGAACGACTGGAACACGAACCCGATCATCTCGTTGCGATAAGTCGCGCTTTCGCGCTCGGTCAGGTTCTTGATGAGCTTGCCGGCCAGGTGATACTCCCCTTCGTCATAGTTGTCGAGGATGCCCAGGATATTGAGCAGAGTCGACTTTCCCGAACCCGACGCACCCATGATCGACACGAATTCTCCCTTCTCTATCGTCAGATCGATCCCCTTCAGCACGTGGAGCGGCTGCCCGTTGTCGTAAGTCTTGTGGACTCCCTTGAGTTCGATTAGCATACAGTGTTTAGTTTTGACGATGCAAAGATATATAAAAAATTCAGTACCTTGTATCACAAAGTACCAATTTTTTTAAAATATTTTTTATTTTCAGTCTCTACTTCTCCCGCCCAACAATCGTCGCCTTCTCTTGCGCTGCAACGGACACAGCTGAAAATCAAGCTATTACACAAAGTGATCCCCCTTTGTTTCAGGGGGATCACTTTACATAAGTCGCTGAATGACTGATGTGTACATTGCAGCGAAAAAGGAGGTGGTGGTCAGTCGAGTTTAAGTACCGCCATGAACGCTGACTGGGGCACTTCCACCTGGCCGATCTGGCGCATGCGTTTCTTACCCTGTTTCTGTTTTTCGAGCAGTTTGCGCTTACGGGTGATGTCGCCGCCATAGCATTTGGCCGTTACGTCCTTGCGGACCTGGCGGACCGTTTCGCGCGCGATAATCTTGGCGCCGATAGCGGCCTGGATGGCGATGTCGAACTGCTGGCGGGGGATGAGTTCCTTGAGCTTCTCGCAGATCTTGCGTCCGAAGTCGTAGGCGTGGTCCTGGTGGATGAGCGTCGAGAGGGCGTCGGCCGGTTCGCCGTTGAGGAGGATGTCGAGCTTCACGAGTTTGGCCGGGCGGAAGCCGATGACGTGGTAGTCGAACGAAGCGTATCCCTTGGAAATCGATTTGAGTTTGTCGTAGAAGTCGAACACGATCTCGGAGAGCGGCATCTCATAGGTCAGTTCCACACGGTCTGCCGTCAGGTAGTGTTCGCTCTTGAGGATGCCGCGCTTGTCGAGGCAGAGTTTCATGATGGGGCCGTAGAACTCGCTCTTGCTGATGACCTGCGCCTGAATGAACGGCTCTTCGATGTGGTCGATCAGCGTGGGGGCGGGCAGGCCTGAAGGGTTGTGCACATCCACCACCTGCCCCTGCGTGGTATATACCTTATAAGATACGTTCGGCACCGTGGTGACGACGTCCATGTCGAACTCGCGGAAGAGGCGCTCCTGCACGATCTCCATATGGAGCAGGCCCAGGAAACCACAGCGGAATCCGAAGCCCAGTGCGAGGGAGCTTTCGGGCTCGAAAACGAGCGAAGCGTCGTTGAGCTGGAATTTCTCGAGCGAGGCGCGCAGGTCTTCGTACTGGTCGGCCGTCACGGGGAACATACCCGCATAGAGCATCGGCTTGACGTCTTCGAAGCCGGCGATGGCTTCCTTGCAGGGGTTTGCCACGTGGGTGATGGTGTCGCCCACCTTCACCTCCACGGCCGTCTTGATGCCGGAAATGATGTAGCCCACCGAGCCGCAGGGGATCTCGCCCGTGGGGCAGAGTTTCATCTTGAGCACGCCCACCTCGTCGGCGGTGTATTCCTTGCCCGTGTTGACGAATTTCACGCGGTCGCCGGTGCGGATCGAACCGTTTTCTACCTTGAAGTAGGCGATGATGCCGCGGAACGAGTTGAACACCGAGTCGAAGATCAAGGCCTGGAGCGGGGCTTCCGGGTCGCCCTTCGGAGCGGGGATGCGCTCCACGATGGCGTCGAGGACGGCCTCGACACCTTCGCCCGTGCGGGCGGAGGCCAGCAGCACGTCGTCCGGGTCGCAGCCCAGCAGATCGACCACCTGATCGCGCACCACATCCACCATCGCCGCCTCCATGTCGATCTTGTTGAGCACGGGCACGATCTCCAGGTCGTGCTCGATGGCCAGGTACAGGTTCGAGATGGTCTGCGCCTGGATGCCCTGCGTGGCATCGACCACCAGCAGCGCCCCCTCGCACGAAGCGATGGCGCGCGAGACCTCATAGGAGAAGTCCACGTGGCCGGGCGTGTCGATCAGGTTGAAGATATATTTCTCCCCCTTGTACTCATACACCATCTGGATCGGGTGGCTCTTGATCGTGATGCCTTTCTCCTTCTCCAGATCCATCGAGTCGAGCACCTGGTTTTCCATCTCCCGCTGCTCGAGCGTATGCGTCCGCTCGAGCATGCGGTCCGCCAACGTACTCTTGCCGTGATCGATGTGGGCGATGATGCAGAAATTCCGGATGTGCTTCATGCCGCAAAGATAGGAAATATTCGCTATTGTCTCTTGTAGTAAGCTCCATCAAAAGCGGCAATGTCATACCCGCTGCAAACGTGGATGACGTCCGGGAAGGAATAGCCTGTAACCGGATCGGGCTCGAATATCGCCATCACTTCGCGAGAATAGTACGGATGCGGCAAATCCTCATCCCGGCAAGTCAGCCAAACCGAGCCCAGGTATTGATCGTAATTGCGGGGAAACCATTCCGAACCCCACGAATTGTCATTTTTCCCCATTTTTTTGAACACGGCGGAAAGACCGGTATAGCTGTCTTCCGACGAATAAGGAATGGTGAGCGTTGCCGTTCCGGCACTGAAGGTATATTTCCTTTTGGGATCCTCCGGCCAGTATCTGATTTCCACCCACGTTCCCTGCAGCCAGGCGGGGATATTGCCTTCCTCCTCCTCATCCTTAATGTCTTCAGCGGTGGCGACGAACACCAGCGGCTCTTCGGAAATGACGGCTCCGGTGGCCACGTCGATGGCATCGACCGTTACGTGCTGGATGCGGTCGTGCGTTCCCAACTTCCACATGGTGCCGCCGGTCAAATCCCAGGTATAGACCTGTTCGTCCAACAGTTCCCCGTCATCGTTGACAATCGTGAACAGCAGGTTGTAATAGTTGGCGGCGGAAGGAAGGTTGTCGGTCTTCACGCGCACCATAATGGGAGCATCGAGGTATTTCCCCGCTTTTCCGACCTGATTGTTGCCGGAAAGGACTTCCAGTTGGACATATGCACACGATATCAGGGAGTTCGCCTGCTTCTGATACGACACGCAGAAATTGACCGTCTTGGGTGCGTCCAACATATAGTAGCAGCGGGTCGTCAGGTTACCGGTACCACGGAGCGCGCTGTAGATGGTCGTGACGAGGCTGAGTTTTTTCAGGAGAGCCTTTGTGCCGACCGACAAAGCCATTCCTCCGCATCCTTTGATGAATTCCTCCGATGTCAGGAAGTCCTGTACGCCGTTGTAGATGGCCTCGATCAATTCCGTTTTCGTGTACTTGCCGCTCATAATCATCTGGGTAAGTGCCATACCGCGTGCCACGATGTATTTGCCGATCGCCTGTTTCAGCGTGGCCGTCTGGGCAGCCGAGAAGCTGGCGCCGACAATATCGAGCGCATTGAGGAACAGATTGACCATAAAGTCGGTCTGTGCCTTGGTTGTTTCACGGGAGAACTCGAACATATACTTTCCCTCCAAGGCGTTGGAGGGCAGCGTATTGAAGTCGAATGTCACGGGTCCTGACCATTTGAAGCTCTCTCGCAGGAGGATATCCGTCACCCCATAATCGTCGCCCGACGGGATTTCAATCGTACCGACTTCCTGGTCCGTCAAATCGCAATACACCTTCCCTTCGTACATCGGCGTAAGACCGTAGTTGAAGAAATTGACTTTCTTGCCTTGAATTTCGATCTTGAAAGGCCTTTCCTTGCTGTTGCCGATCACCTGCGTGGGCGCCTTGGTCACCGGCGCGACCGAACGGTCGGAACACAATTCATCCAGCAGGTTGTCGAGCGCCGCGATCATCTCCGTATTCTTGTCGCTCAGGATCGGTTTGCCGGCCTTGACCAGCGCCGTCACTTCGTTCTCATACGCGTTCCAGCGTTCCGCGTTCTGAAGCATCGCTTCCAGTTCCCGGAATTCATACGCTCCCTTTACCGGCGCGAACAGCGGCTGCAGCGTCATCAGTGCCAGCGCCGTAGTATGCGCATTGACCGTTATGGATTGTCCGGCAGTGAAAATGCAGCGCGCCATCATCAATACATTGTCCGAAGAATCACAGACCAGCAACGGCTGCGGCGCCTTGCCGTCGTGCATCGCCGACACGCCGATTGCACCGTCCTTGCCCACCGACGTGGTTTCCAGATTGGTTGTCACGGTGTAGCCCGTCATATCCACGGTCGTGCCGAAATCCAGCTTCCCCGTGACCGTTTCCACGGGCTGGCCGGAAACGGCGGAAGGCTGCGTCACTTTGACATTGACCTCAACGGCGTGTTCTTCGACTCCCTCCTCGCGGCCGTAGAAAGTAATGTTGTTGGTCCTTTCGTCTTTGGACATATTGGCGGCCAGTGTGATGACGACGGCTTTCTTTTGCTTGTCAATCACGGCTTCCATCCAGTCACGTCGCGGGAAAGAATAGCCGTAGTAGGCCGTATTGCTGGTGATTTTGAACTCGATGGTCCCTCCTTCCGCAGGGAATGCCACCGTGCCGTTGGGCGACACAGTCAGGCTCGCTTTCTTGGGCGGCTCGGGTTCGGGCTCAGGTTCCGGCTCGGGGTCGTCGAAGCAGGTTACGGCCATCAACATCAAACACAGAAGGGGCAGCAGCGCCCGCAGCCATACGAAGCGGGATTCTTTCATAACTGTCGATTTTTTGTAAAGATACAAAAAAAGCGGCTCGCGCCGCTTTATTCATTTCTCCTTCGGGGGTTTCTGCGGATGCTTCCGCAGATTGTTGATCATCCGTTGCTGGAAGGCTTCTTCAGCCTGGTAGAGTTTGGCAACCTTGCGGATGGGAAGGACTTGCTTGAATTTGGGATACCAGTCGGCCAGGACCTGATTGGAACGGGAGGTCGCCTGGATATAGGCGTCCAGTTTCTTTTCCATCTCTTTGTCGGAAAGGTTGTCGGCCTGCTTGCCGCGGATTTCGGCGAAAGCATCGCGTGTAGCCTTGTGGGAGGCGAGGACTTCTTTCCAGCACTGGTTGTAAACGGGCCAGAACACCTGGGCCTCTTCGGGGGAAAGGTCGAGCTCCTGGGTGATGAAGGCGATCTTTTCCGCCTGCAGCCGCTCCCAGTCTTTCTTGCGCTGTTCCTCATTGGGTTTGCCCTGCGGCTGCGCGAAAAGAAGGGCGGACGCAAAAAGGCAAAGGGTCAAAGCAAAATACTTTTTCATTTCTCTTTGTACGTTTGAGCGTAAATGTCGGCCAGGTCGGCGAAAGAAAGTTCGGAGGCCAGATAGCTGACCAGGGTTTCTTCGTCGAGCTCGGATGTCTCTTCCGGCTCGGCCGCCTGGTAATAATCGATGAGCGAAACGGGACGGATCAGCGCTTCTTCCGCGGAAGCGTATTCTTCGGCGGCGGAGCCGACGCCGCGGCCCAGCGTATGCGTGAGGGAAAGCACGCCGTAACCCATGCCGAAAATCACGGCGAACATAGCCGCCAGCGTAAGGGCGGGCTTGATGATCCGCCAGGCGGGATGCCTGGCCGGCGTCGCCGGCTGTTCTTCGGCAGCGATTCGGGAAAGCAGGCGATCCTCCAGGCCCTCGAAGTAGGCTTCGGGGGTCTTGAAAGGATTGCCGCTTCCCGCGCAGCTGCTTAAAATATCCTTTTGTTCGTTCATACGGTTGTTAGACTCTATAGACAGTCAAAGGTTTAATCAATAATTCGCATCCATCTCTTCCTTCATCCAGGCCTTGATCTTTTCATAGGCGTGATGGTAGGAAGCCTTGAGGGCGCCTTCGGATGTTTCGAGCACTTCCGCGATTTTCTCGTAGGGCATTTCCTCGAAATAGCGGAGGTTGAACACGGCCTTCTGCTTGGGCGGCAGTTTGGCGATGCATTTATGGAGCGTCAGCTGAAGCCGGTCGCCATCGAACCACGGGTCAGACGAGAGACGGTCGGCCGCGTCGAGGCCGGAATACTCCCCGCGGGTCTGCTGACGGGAGAGGAAAGTCAGGGTCTCGTTGGTGGCGATGCGGTAGAGCCAGGTGTAGAGCTGTGCGTCGCCCCGAAAGTTTTCGAGCGAGCGCCAGACCTTCAGGAAGGTATTCTGGAGACAGTCGTCGGCATCGTCGTGGTCGAGGACCATCCGACGGATATGCCAGTACAGGCGTTCCTTGTACGTCTGCACAAGAAGGCGGAACGCCTGTTCGCGTCCGCCTTCCCGATATAGTTTCAATATCTCCTGATCGGTACTCATCGCAGCGACAGGGCTGCCTCTACGATATGCGCCGCATCGAGTCCGTAGGCCGCCATCAGTTCGGCAGGTTTTCCGCTCTGGCCGAATTTGTCGTCGATGGCTACGAAACGCATGGGTGCGGGGCAGGCCTGCGCGAGGAAGCCTGCAATTTCCTCGCCAAGACCGCCGGCGATCAGATGTTCTTCGGCGACGACCACGCGGCCGGTCTTGCGGACCGATGCGAGGACGGCTTCCTTGTCGAGCGGCTTGATGGTGGCGATGTCGATCAGGTCGACGCTCACGCCCTGGGCCTCCAGCTGTTTCGCAGCCTGGATGGCCTCCCACACGAGGTGACCGGTTGCGAAGATCGACACGTCAGCGCCGTCGTTCAGTTTGATGGCCTTGCCGATGACGAACGGCTCGTCGGCCGGGGTGAAGTTGGGCACGCCGGGGCGGCCGAAGCGGAGATACACCGGGCCGTTCCAGGCCGCCGCGGCCAACGTAGCCGCCTTGGTCTGGTTGTAGTCGCAGGGGTTGATGACCACCATCCCGGGCAGCATCCGCATCAGGCCGATGTCTTCGAGGGTCTGGTGCGTGGCGCCGTCCTCGCCGAGGGTGATGCCGGCGTGGGAAGCGGCGATCTTCACGTTGGTCTGCGAATAGCAGACCGACTGCCGGATCTGGTCGAGCACGCGGGCCGTGGCGAAGTTGGCGAAGGTGCCGATGAAGGGAATATAGCCTGCGAGGGAGAGGCCGGCCGCCATGCCGACCATATGCGCTTCGGCGATGCCCACTTCGAAGAAGCGGTCGGGATGGGCCGCCGCGAAAGCGTCCATCTTGAGCGAACCCTTGAGGTCGGCGGTCAGCGCCACCACTTTCGGATTGTTGTCCCCGAGTTCGGCAAGTCCTGCGCCGAAGCCCGAACGGGTATCTTTCTTTCCGGTATCTACATATTCTTTCATAAGGCAAAATCTCCCATCGTTTCTTCGAGTTGTTTCATCGCTTCGGCGCACTGTTCCACCGAAGGATTCTTGCCGTGCCACTTGCAGGTGCCGGCCATGAAGTCCACGCCGTGGCCCATCTCGGTATGCCAGAGTATCATCACGGGCTTGCCCAGCCCCTGGCGGCGATGCGCTTCGGCGAAGCCTTCTTCGATGGCCTTGAAATCGTGGCCGTCGGCCTCGATCACGGTCCAGCCGAAGGCTTCCCACTTGGCGCGCAGGTTGCCGAGGCCGGCCACGTCTTCGACGCGCCCGTCGATCTGCTGGTGGTTCCAGTCAGTCATCGCGATGAGATTGTCCACCTTGTAATGGGCGGCCGACATGGCGGCCTCCCAGATCTGGCCTTCTTCGCTCTCGCCATCGCCCACCAGGACGTACACCGTGTGCGGGTCGCCGTTCAGGCGCTTGCCCACGGCGGCGCCGATGGCGACCGAGAGGCCCTGGCCCAGCGAACCGGCCGCCTGGTTGACGCCCGGCAGGCCTTTGTCCACCGAAGGATGGCCTTGAAGCCGCGTACCGAAGCGGCGGAAGGTCGCGAGCTCAGCCACCGGGAAATAACCCCGACGGGCGAGCAAGCTGTAGAGCACCGGGGAGATGTGTCCGGCCGAAAGGAAGAACTGGTCGAGTCCTTCCCCGCTGCGGGTCCACGTCTCCGGCGTGACGTTCATTTCCTTGAAAAACAGATAGGTCAGGACATCCGTGGCGCTCATCGACCCGCCCGGATGCCCCGAAGCGGCCGCCGTGACCATACGCACGATATCCCTCCGCACCTGCGAAGCGATTTGTTGAAGGGTATAATCCATAATGTAGAAGAGGTTTGTCGTATCCAGTTAACAAAGATACGAAACATCTTCTACAATTCAAACGCTGATTACCACGAGATCCGCCAGGTAATGCTCGGGAGGATGGGAAGCAGGGAGACCAGGTTCCACGCGTGGGTGTCGGGGTTGTAACGCAACATGAAGGGGTTATGGCGGTTCAGCAGGTTGTACACGCCGAGACCGATTTCGTGATTGGCCCGATGTCCCTTCAGGTCCAGATGCAAGGCGGCATCCCAGCGGATGTAAGGCGGGAGTTCGTAGTTGTTGAGCGAAGAGATCATCGGCATCGAGATCCAGTCTTTCTGGCCGATGAAGAAGCCCGGGAGGGCGCCGTCCTGCAAGGTTTCCCAACTGCCGCTCTGGTAGGTGAACTGGGTGTTGAACGACAGGGTGCGGCTGGTCGTCCGCAGGATCGTCCAATCCACCGAAGCGTTCGCCACGTGGCGGCGGTCGTATTTGGCCGGGAAGCGGCGGCCGCGGTTCAGGTCGGGAAAGTAGCGGTCGGTCTTCGACCAGGTGTAGGATGCGCGCCACGAGAGAATCTCTCCGTCTTTCTCATAAAGGAACTCCGCGCCGTAGGAGGTTCCTTCCCCGATACTGATGTTCTCGTGCCAGCCCGCCAGGGCCGAGCTGAAGAACTGCGTCGCGTCGCCGTAATACACCAGGTTCCGCATCAGCTTGTAGAAGCCACCGGCCCGGAACGTATGGTTTCCAAACCCGCCGAACATTCCGGCATAGCCCTGCAATGCCTGCTCCGGCGGATTTGTCTTGTCCGACGGAACGACCATATCGACCGACCATCCAAGCGGGATTCCTTCCAACGTATGATAGTACTGCGTCAGTGCGTCGGCCGTGGCTTCGACACCGAACTGGCGCAGCAGATTGACGCGCGCCGTGAGGCTCCCTTCCGGATGGAAGAGCCAGCCCGACTGACCGCCGACACCGCCGACGCCGTAGGCGTATGCGTTGCCGCGAACCGCCATCCGCAACAGGAACTTGTCGGGAATCTGATACTCCAGTTGTCCGTGGAGCGTCGAGAGGACTGTCTGGATATAGGAATCCACCAGCGGCGATTCCTGGGCATCTTTGTGGGAACTGCCGTCGAAGCGGCGCGACGTGCCGGGATTGAACCGGGCGCCGCGCACCTTCACGCCAAACTGCGATGTCCAACTGCCCCACGACTTGGTGGCCGTGCTCAGCAGCGTCAGTTCCGACAGCGTGCTGCGCACCTCAAAGCGGTTGTAGCTTCCGTCCAACACCGTCTCGGACGACTGGGTGCCCGCGTGGTGGTTGAACGATGCGGCCGTATGAAGGTGGTCGAAGCTTTCGATGCCCCGGTTTTCCCACGCCAGGTTGACCAGCACGTTGCTCCAGCCCATTCCATCGGTCGTTTTGTCGTTCAAAACGAAGCCGTAGCGGTCCAGGCTCCCGAAGGCCGACAGCGACAAGTCGTTGTGCGGGTTCACTTTCCAAGAAACCTTGCCGAAGGCATCGCCCACCGTCGTATTGAAATCCTGCAGTACGTCCTGATACTTGTTGATCGTATTTCGGGCAGCTTTGTATTCAAGCCCGAGCGGCGAGACGCGGAAGGAACCCAGGAAAGAGACCTTGTCTTTCACAATAGGTGTGCTTACGCTCGCCGAGGCCAGGAACGGCGTCAGCGAACCATCGCCGCCCGTCTTCACAAAGTCGCCCGTCTTCGTCTGCAGCCGGATGTGCGAGGCCGTGAAGTTTCCTTCCTCCGAGCTGAAGCCGCCAGCGTGGAACTCCGTGGCGCCGATCACGTCTCCCGGATAGACCGTCGTCAGGCCCAGCAGGTGGCTGATGCCGTAGAGCGGAACGCCGTCGAGCGTCATCAGGTTCGAGCCCATATTGCCTCCGCGCACGTAGATCGCCGAGCCGCCTTCGCCGCCCATCGTAACGCCCGGCAGCGTCTGGATGTATTTCACCGCATCTCCGTCTCCCAGCGGGCTGACCACACGTCGCGTCTTCACCGGGTCGATCTTATAGCCGTCCGCCCGCACACGCTGCGCCCGGTCCGCCACCTTCACCGCCGCCGGCAGCGTATCGCGCACGACCGTACGATCCTGCGCGCCGGCCGCACGGATGAACAAGAAGAAGAACAGGAATATCAAGATACGTTTCATCGGTTTGGCTAATTATAGTTCGGGAAGGAGTGCAGGATAAGCCTCATAGGGAGCATAATAACTCCTGCCATGACCACCAAAGAAAATTACTTTCTGCAAGTCACAATCGTGCCGAAGCGTGCTGACGGCGCCGAAGACGCCAAGGCCGCCTTTGATGTTCGAATAGCCTGCGGCATCTCCATAGAGGGATGACAAGACATCTCCTTCTGCATCGAAAATTGAGGCCTGCACGCTACGGAGATAGCAGTCGTATTCTTCCGATACAGAACAGAAGTAGAGAACGGGGTGAACTTCCTCCTTATCGTAAGCTCCCCAATAATTATAGTCGAAGTCCCCCACGACCGTAAAGAATCGTGTCGCATCCATCCTCATTTCTTCTTCTTCCGGTTCTACTCCATAATTGTAGTGATATAATATCCTATTTATGTTCCGTAGCCCATTGTCATAATCCTCGGGGGAATCAACCCGCAAATACCCGTCGTGGAGGGCCAACCCTTCAAAGTGCTGTTTTATGAAGTGCTCGTATCTTTGCTTGGGCTCTGCATCCAACGGCATAGAACCCGCAATGCTGCCATATAGTTTCCTTGTCGCATTGACATGATCGACCAGACGATGGTTCGTTGCCAATTGGGAAATGGGAGCTACGACGCCCGAAGCGTCTTCCATTCTGCCCAGAATGTAGAAATGATGGTGCGCCAGCGAATCAAACTGGAAGAGCAGTCCCGGCATTTCAGACAGCAAGGACCGCCTGCCCGTCGCCTCCATCTGTTCTTTCGATGCAGTCCACAGCCAAAAACCCCAAGGATTCAAAACGATTCCCTCTTCCAACCATTTTTCCGGAGGAATGATAAGCGAACTGATAGAAAAGGCTGGCGGCATTGTCGTGGTCGCTTCCAGCGTATCGCGTCCCGGGATGACGACTGACAGATAATAGGACGCGCCGTCCCTCAACTCGCTCTGCCCCTCATAAACGCCACCGCCAATATGCTTGAACGAATAGAATCCTCCTGTATGTTGAGATGCCACTGCCTTGCTGTCGCCGATATTTACTACAGCATTCGTCACAGGCTCAAACCGCTCATCGCCAATCCCGCCCGAATACAGCACCGTGACCCGATGCGTATAGCTTCCCTTCTCCAAAATGCACTTGACGAACACCTCCCGCTCCGCCGGCGGCTCGATCTCCACAGGCTGCACGCAACCCGAGATCGCCAGCAGCAGGCAGACGGTCCAAATAAATAATCGATTGTTCCGTTTCATCATCATAGTTCGGGTAACGGAGCGGGCGTCATCAGGTTCAACCGCCTCTGATAATAAAATTCGTGATCGTGATCGAAGGGGGAGCCGGAGCAATCGCAATCGTAACGAAGTACGCTCAATGCACCAAACACACCTGTCGCACCCCGGATGTTTGAATAATTGTTCGACATCTCTATGTATAACGATGACAACATATCCCCTTTCTCATTCAAAAACTTTCTTATCTGTTGCAGATAGAGATCATATTCGGCAGAAGGAACACAAAAATACAGCACAGGATGTTCTTCTGAAGCATTCTTTCCCCAGACATTATAGGAAAAGTCACCGTAAATGGAAAAAAACTGCGTTCCTAACGCCTCAAATTCAAGATAATATCCTATGTCATACTGTTCAAAGGGCGATCGGAATGGAGGGCTGACGAAATGAAAGGAATCGACAGAATTGACTTTATACTTATCGTCGATCAAGCTGTACAACGTATATCCGTTCGAATAATCCTTCTTGGCGACAATGCGCAGATAGTCGTCACAAAGCGGCTGTCCTTCGTAGGAAGCGAGGATTGACTGGACATAGATGTCCCTGTTTTCGGGACTCTGCGCAAAGACATCTTGCTGAGGGTCATAGAAAGCAAACTCTTCCGGGATATCAAGTTCCTTGTCTTTAATTCCTTTGTCGAAAAAATGAAAGGGTTCTTCTGCCAGATTGGCCAAATCCAAGCCGGAATGATTTGTTCCAAGTTTGTCCATCCAAACCCTTTTCCCCTGTTCATCCGTCATCATCCCCAACACATAGAAAACGACATCTTCTTCCGAAACAACAAGAAAAGCCATTCCCGGCATAACTTGTTGCGCTGTCGTACCGCCCGCTTCCGCTATTCGAGACAGCAAATCCGGATCAGGCCCTCCTTCATGAATAATTGCTTTGGGAGGAACGATTTCCTCATAATTGGGAATACTTCTTCTGATTTTGCTCAAACTCTCCGGAACAAGAGAATGAAAGCGAACGCCCACTCCATGGTCCAGCACGTCTTGATACCATCGTACTGGGGCAAAGGCCTTGGATGCTATAACAAACGATTTGGGAAACGTTGTGGTGGCCGTTATCGGTTGCCGCCCAGGAATCTGAATATGCAGTTCATAGGATCCGCCATCTTTCGGATGAAAGTCGTGCTCCCAACGCCCTTCTCCTGCAGCCCGGAAAACGTATCGACTGCTGCCCGGACCAATAATGACAACCTCCGCCTCCTCCACCGGCTCGAACCGTTCCGCACCGATTGCCCCCGAATACAACAGGGTTACCGACTGAACGGTGTCATTCATCAATACACACTTGACGAACACATCCCGCTCCGCCGGCGGCTCGATCTCCACGGGTTGTATACAACCCGTCATCGCCAGCAGCAAACTGATGGCCAAAGGAACCTTTCGACAAAGGCGACTCATAAAAACGTCTTGTATTTATTAATAAGATGCGCTTATCTAAAAAATGTTGCGTTTTTCTATTCAAAATTATATAACATTTCATCGATCAGGGTATATCCTTCCCAGGTATATCCCCAGGTAGCGCGATACAGACCATTGTCGTAAAGACCATCTCTGCCCCAATTTACACGAAAATAGCAAGTACCGATATCATCTGTCCAGATTGGATCGCTTATCACATAGTTTTCGGGATGGTCGAGATCCGGATACTCCGGTTCTACAGGCGGATATGTACCCATAGGCATCCATTGAGAATAAATGACATAGCAAAAGCAGGATATTTGACCTCCGTCAATAACCGCAATATGTCCGGAACCCGAAGGCGCACATAGTCCTATCATAACAGGAAGGCCATCCAATAGACTCTCGGCGACAATATCTTTGTCAAACGAAGGTGAATAATCACAATCTATGGAATACTTTGAGAAAAAATCATCATAGTTCCTCATTTGACTCAAAGAACTATATGGGGAATATGTTGTTCCAGCTTCTTCTGCGGCGTCTGCCATCAGTGCTGATACGGCATTTTTACCATAATCATATGGATCCGCTTCGTACATATCCGTAATCATCAGAGACCAGGCCGAACTGGAAGGTCCATAAAGATTAATTGTGATCGTTGAATCTGTATAATAATCTGTGCACGTTCCGTACGCATAAGCCCCTACAGGCTTTCCAATATAATCATGCAAGTAATACGCAACTTGTGCTGCCGCAACCGCACCACAACCAGTCACGCAGCGCTGTGATGTAGTAACCAATGGCATACAAAGGTTCCAAGGATATCCTTGTCCCCATTGTGTTTCCATCAAATGAGCAATATTGTAATGAGGTTCTTGATAATACATTATATATACTTGCTGCAACCACTCCCCCTCATGCTCTCCTTCTCCACCTTTTGTCATAATGACCTTGTCTTGAACTTTCCAAAAAGACAAAGCCGTTGAATCTGGAACAAAATCCGTATGCTTTTTCAAAAAGGATAACCCTTTCTTCACCCGATTCAACCATTCCGACAAAGCTGGAATAGTGGCAACTTTTGTCAGATCAAAGCTATCCGCCTCTGACATAGCCATAATCAGCGGCGCTCGCTTGTCTGCCGAAGCCAAAATCCAGCCTTCATCGTTACCATAATTGATGATATAGAGAAGGGTGTCGGCTTTCTCGACTATCGGGGTTATCACTTTGGAGACAGAACCCGCTTTGGTCTGCGGAGCAACCAGTTGGGAAAAATCGATACGGTTTATTTCAGAAAACGAAATATTATATGACGCCGCCCCCTGAGGATCATCAACGGCCTCCGACTCGCTGATTTGAGAGCACGACGACAGCAGGAACCCTGCTGCACATAAAACTAATATGACTATTTTTTTCATCGCTTTTCATTGTTAAGGTTTTTTATTGAATGTGGAAATACCCATAAAATCTCGTTCCATCTGACAATAAGAAATCTAAACGGTACAAGCCGGAGCCGCCGGTTACGGGAAGGACACAATTCCCAATAGAAGAGTCTACAACAGTCGAGGCTATCGCACCTGTGGTCATATTCGTCAGAACAACTGTTACGTTCCCCACATTTTGGACGAAAGAAACAATAAGATTTCCGGTTTCGGCGTTATAAAACGCTTCCATCGGAAGACACCCAAGAGAACGACCGATTGGTACGCCATTTTGTTGCTCAAAGGTCAAATCAATGGGATCGCCCTCTTCTCCGTCACCTCCATCAGCATAAAGACTTGTCGGAAGAGATACGAGCAGTGCCGCAAGAAAGGTAAACAATACAAGTGTTTTTTTTAGATCAATGTTTTTCATATGATAGCGGATTTATTAATTAAAGTTACCCATCCTCTCTCAACAAATGAAATTATCAAAGTTCGATTAATCTGAATTGCTTGAAGAACAACCGCCCCCAGAGGCGTCTCTGGGGGCGGTTTTCAACATAGTGCGCAAAAAAATCTGAACTTTCAAAAAAATGGACGCATTGGGCTATCAGGGCGCTCCTTCCAAGAAGATCAAAAACTCTTTTTGATGGGGTGTCGATTCTCTCTCGACCTCTTTTCGAAGAAGAGACTTGGCTTTGTATATCTTTTGCTCATCCTGATTCAAAATCAGTGCAATCGTCCGACTTTTGAAGCCGGCAAAAATATAGCAGGCCGTCTGGTAGAATGGTTCCCGGTGATTCGGAATTTCTTGACGCAAGTGCTTCATGATGTCGCCAAATTGCTCGTTGACCTTTTTTTCGAGGGCGGGATAGTTTTGCTCGCCTACGCCCATCTTTTTCAAATACCCCCGCACTTCTCCGCAGACAGCGTTTGCTTGCGAAGAGTTGCCTTCGGTTTTATAGTAAGTGTTGCACAGATCGCTCAATGTCTTATAATGTTCTTGGCCAAGATGGACATATTCCTGTTTCAGTCCATTGTTTTTGTCCATCAGGTCTTGCACGGCCTCGATCATATCCTGATTCTGCCGTCGTGCGTTTTCACGATAGCGGTGAATAGCGATCACAACAGCCATTGCGGCAGAAACAATGAAGAGAACGAGTAGAACAAGAATTCCTTTTTTCAGTCGATTTTCCTTCTTCAGAGATTCCCGTTGCAAATAATAATAGTCCCGCTGAAACTTGAGGGTAGATTGTTTCAATTGCCTTTGTATGATTTCATTCTTTTGTTTCAGGTTCTCCTGAAGGTAATGATAGGCTGTATGATAATCGTTCTGAAGGGCAGAAATCAGACTCTTGTTGTAAGAAAAAGAGAGTTCATTCCCTTTCCCGTTGGCTTCCAACTGATCCATTATCGCTTCCGCTTTCTTCAGGTCTCCGCAATGAGCCAGACAGGCCGCATACATTCCCCAATGCTGGGCAGACCCAAGCGTCCCTCTCATCTGTAGAGAACGGTCGTACAATAATTTTGCGCGTGCATAGTATTCATTGGGAGGCGTTATGAGGAACATCGCGTAATTATTCAATATTTCCGGATAATACGAGATACTCTTATTCTCTTCTTTCGTCAATTCGAGAAACAAAGTATCGGCATCCTCGAACCTTGATAGATTAACAAAGCCCTGCGCTTTATAATAGTTTATGGCATATAACAAGGATGTGTCGTGGCAAGCCTTCGCATATTCCTCAGCTTCCATCAATGCTTTTTGAGCCTCTCCATAGACAGAATTGGCATTGAACGTATTTGCCAGTGCCATTACTATCAGCGTTTTGATGCGGTCGTCCCTTAGCCCCGCAGCATATTCCCGCGCCCGAGTGAAGGAGAGGATGGCTTCGTCGTAATGGCCGCCGTTGTATTGGATGCGGCCGAGGTAATAGTACGGCTTGGCTCGGCGGGAGACGGGACGGTGGCGGTCATAATACTTTACTGCCGCCATCACCACCCCCGCATCGGTGGTGTCAATCCAGTTCTTGTCGAGCGCCATGGCGTGGAGCAGGGCGTAATGCGCCCGCAGCCTTTGGGTGTTCAGCTTTGTGGTATCGAGTGCCCGCAACACAGCCAACGCACTGTCCGGCCGGGCCTGGATATAGGATTCTACGTCATCGAGCACGGTTTCCGCTTGCCGGCTGCCACAGCCGGAGGGCAATAGGAAGAGCACCAAAAGCAGACCCCAGAAAGAAATAGTCAGTATCTTTTTCATCATGTCCTAAGTTACGACTATTTCGCCAAAACCAACAAATATCGTAAATAAATAAAACGGATCAGCAGCAAAAGCAGGCAAGCGGGGCCGAACCTAATCTTAGCCAAACTGGCGCAAGACAAACGCCTTCATACGCTCTGAGTGGCCGATCTGGCTGCGCCAAGGGCCGAAAACGGCCTTAGACGCAAAGAGAACCGTGTCAGAGGCAACCAGAAAGTCGATACCCTTGCGGCTGGTCGGCGATAAACATCCCGGCGTGGAGCCCCAACTCGTAACGACCGCCACCCGGTTTTGCGGTAATCCGTTCTTTCTGTTCCAGACGGGACAGAAAGATTGTAGCAAAGACGGATAGACCGACGATCGGCAGCGATTGAAACGAATCTTCGGATACGAGAGGTCCGATGGACGGTCTGAAGCGGGAGTTCGGACACGACAGGATTCAGTGAGGCTGCTGGAGTCCTGTCGTGTCAGCAAATGCTGGGGTTTCGCCAATAAAGCTGCCGCGACAGGAGAGGTAAAGATAAGATTTCTCCACCAAACAATGGCTAGAGAATCTGGCCGTCGCGGATTTCGACGGTGCGGTCGCTCATCGCGGCGAGGTCCTTGTCGTGGGTGACGATGACGATGGTGATGCCGAAACGGTCGCGCAGGTCGAAGAAGAGGCGGTGGAGTTCGCCTTTCGTCTTGCTGTCGAGGTTGCCGGAGGGCTCGTCGGCAAAGAGCACCTTCGGATTGTTGACCAGGGCGCGGGCGATGGCCACGCGCTGCTGTTCGCCGCCGCTTAGCTCGGAAGGCTTGTGGGTGAGACGCTCGCCCAGCCCGAGCAGGGTCAGCAGTTCTTCCGCCCGCTTGTGCGCATCCGCGCGCGGCACTTTCGCGATGAGGGCGGGAATCATCACGTTCTCCACGGCCGTGAACTCCGGCAGCAGATGATGGAACTGGAATACGAAACCGATCTTCCGGTTGCGGAAGGCGGCCAGTTCCTTGTCGGAGAGCGAGAAGATGTCGGTGCCGTCGATTTTGACCGAACCGGCGTCGGGGCGCGAAAGCGACCCGAGGATCTGGAGCAGCGTGCTCTTGCCGGCACCGGAGGCGCCCACGATGCTCACGACCTCGGCCGGGGCGGCCGTAAAACAAACATCCTTCAGGACCCGGAGGGTCCCGAAGGATTTGTCGATGTGTTGGGCCTGAATCATCAGGAGGGCGCTTAGTCCTCTTCCTGCTGTTCGGCCTCGTAGGCCTTGAGGAGCTTGTCCTGGACGTCGGCCGGGACCTGCTGGTATTCGATGAACTCCTGCGTGAAGGTAGCACGGCCGGAGGTCAGCGAGCTCAGGATCGTCGAGTACTTGTAGAGCTCGGCGAGCGGAACGCGGGCGCGGAGGATCTGGAAGCCCTTCTCGGAGGTCATGCCTTCGATCATGCCGCGGCGGTTCTGCAGGTCGCTCATCACGTCACCCATGCAGTCGGCCGGGACCATCACTTCCACCATATAGATCGGCTCGAGGATCTTCGGAGCAGCGTTCTTGAAGGCCTCGCGGAAAGCGTTGCGGCCGGCGATGATGAACGCGATTTCCTTGGAGTCCACCGGGTGCATCTTACCGTCGTAGACGAAGACGCGGATGTCGCGGGCGTAGGAACCGGTAAGCGGGCCCTCTTCCAGACGCTGGTTGATACCCTTCTTGATGGCGGGCATGAAGCTGGCGTCGATGGCGCCGCCGACGACGCAGTTGAGGAATTCCCATTTACCGCCCCAAGGCAGTTCGAATTCTTCCTTCGTCTTGACGTTGAGCTGGGTCTCCTTGCCGTCGATCTTGAACTTGGCCGTGGTTTCCACGCCTTCGACGATCGGCTCGACCACGAGGTGCACCTCACCGAACTGGCCGGCGCCGCCGGACTGCTTCTTGTGACGGTACATGGCGTTGGCCACCTTGGTGATGGTCTCGCGGTACGGGATCTTCGGCGCGAGGAACTCGACGTCGATCTTGTAGTTGTTGTTGAGGTTCCACTTCAGGATGTTGATCTGCTGCTCGCCCATACCGTTGATGATGGTCTGCTTGAGCTCGCGGGAGTACTCGATGCGGAGGGTCGGGTCTTCGGCGCCGGCACGGTTCAGGGCCTCGCCCAGCTTCTCCTCGTCTTTCTCGTCCACGGCCTTGATGGCGCAGCGGTACTTGAACGGCGGGAAGGTGATCGGATCGACGACTTTGTCGTAACCCGGGGCGTTGAGGGTCTGGTTGGTCTTGACGGCTTTCAGCTTCACGGTGCAACCCATGTCACCGGCCACGATTTCCGTGACGCGCTCTTTCTTCTTGCCGGCGACGGCGTAGAGCGTGGTGATGCGCTCCTTGGTCTCGCTCTGCATATTGATCACGTCCTGACCTTCGGTGATCTTACCGGACATCACCTTGAAGTAGGTGACGTCGCCCAGGTGCTGCTCGAGGGCGGTCTTGTAGACGAACAGGGAGGTCTGGCCGGCGGGATCCTGGGCGGGAGCCGGGCAGAACTCGGTGATGAATTCCATCAGGCGGCGGACACCGGTGTCTTTCTTGGCGCAAATGCAGAACACGGGATAGGTCTCACCCTTGTCGAAGCCCACGCGAAGACCCTGGTGCACTTCCTCTTCGGAAAGTTCGCCTTCGTCGAAGTATTTCATCATCAGCTCCTCGTCACCTTCAGCGGCTTTCTCCACGAGTTCGGCGTGCATATCTTCGGCCTTGCCTTTGAGGTCGGCGGGGATTTCGCACTCTTCGAAGGTGCCGTTTTCGTCCTTGAACTTGTACATCTTCATCTTCAGCAGGTCGACGATGCTGTCGAAGTTGACGCCGGCGTTCACGGGGAACTGGATCACCACCGGTTTGCCGCCGAAAGCCTGGTGCAGGCTGTCGAGGGTGTTGTCCCAGTTGGCTTTCTCGGTATCGAGCTGGTTGACGGCGAGGATCACCGGCTTGCCATACTGCTCCGCATAACGGCCGTGGATCTCGGTGCCCACCTCGACGCCCTGGCCCGCGTTGACGAGCATGACGGCCGACTCGCAGACATTGAGGCCCAGGATGGCGCCTTCCACGAAGTCATCGGCGCCTGGAGCGTCGATCACATTGATTTTGTGGTCGTTATATTCCGCATAGAGCGGGGTGGAGTAGATGGAACGCTGGAAAAGCTGTTCGACCTCGGTGTTGTCGGAGACGGTATTCTTGCCCTCGACGGTACCGCGGCGGTCGATGACCTTGCCCTCGTAGAGCATCGCTTCGGCCAGCGTGGTTTTGCCGGAACGCGTACCTCCAAGCAGGACGACGTTGCGGATCTTCTGGGTGGTGTAATTCTTCATGGGGATATTAAACGTTTAATAATTTTGTTTTTCGGTGTGGAATAGCCTGCAAAAGTAAGTATTCTTTTTGATTTCTCAAAGGTTATGTTCCGATGAGAGAATCATTTGCGCGGCATCTTTCATCGCATCGAACACCGGTCCGTCTTCCAGCGCGGCGGGAACACCTTCGTCTCCGCCCTCACGGACGCT
>JAEEGK010011555.1_pt1 | contig 20152 bp, 16 predicted proteins | sample 8958771 | NCBI WGS metagenome assembly JAEEGK01 (sample SAMN16246547, study PRJNA631951) | gut metagenome | biome: gut microbiome; feature: rumen; material: SC-attached | host: Bos | place: Iran: Karaj | collected 2018-10
GGCTAATTCTTCACGACCTCTTACTCTAATTTTTCTTCCTTCTTCATCATAAGCTTCAAGAGTTATTCTTGCATGTCTTGGAACAATACCTACTGTTTCACGATTAACAGAAAGACATCCTTCTCCTTCACCAACATAAATCATTTCTTCTGATGTACTTACTATTTTAGGATTAATAATTACATAGTTATCAAACTTACCTTCATCATATTCATGAACTACTACGAAGTATCTTTTTTTAATTCCAAGTTGTATTGCTGCAAGTCCCATACCTGGTCTTAAACAATACTTATCAGCTAATTCAGGTATTTGACTATTAGTTAATAGTTCAATTATATCTTTAATAGTTTTTTTATCTTCTTTAGAAAGAGGAAAAGTTACTTCTTCAGATTTTTGATGTAGAACCTTTTCTTTTTCATCTAATATATCAGACATCTTTAACATACTAAATCACCACTGACGTGATTATAACACAAATAAAAGAAAAATGGAAGAGTAATCTTATTACTAAGAAATTGTATTAATAAAATGTGTTAACATAAAATGGTTAACGCATTAAAAATTAGTGTGTTATCAAAAAAATGTTGACATACATTAATTATTGTCATATAATTATTATTGATTTGAAAGGAGTGAAATCATGGCAGTTAAATTAAGATTAACAAGATTAGGTAAAACTAAACAACCAACTTATCGTATAGTAGCAATTGATTCTCATACTAAGAGAGATGGAAAATATATTGAACTTATTGGTACATACAATCCATTAGTTCAACCAAACCAAGTTAAGATCAATGAGAAAGTTGCACTTAAATGGTTAGGTGAAGGAGCTATTCCTTCTAATACAGTTAAGAATCTATTTAAAGAAGCTGGTATTATGAAGAAGTTTGCTGAATCAAAAACTGGTAAAGTAGAAAAGAAAGAAGCTGAACCAGTAGAAAAGAAAGAAACTAAAAAAGCAGCACCAAAGAAAGAAGCAGCTAAGAAGACAACAACTAAGAAAGCTAGTAAATAGGTGAACAATGAATTTAGTAGAAATGACTGAATATCTTGTAAAGAATGTAGTAGCTAATCCAGACATGGTAACAGTTAAAGAATTCCCAAGTGAGAATGAAAAAGAAATTGTTATTGAAGTGTTAGTTGATGAAAGTGATATTGGACGTGTAATTGGTAAAGGTGGTAAAACTGCAAATGCAATTCGTGTTCTTGTTCAAGCAAATAGTTATTTACAAGATAATAAAAGAGTAAAAATAAATATTGAAAATTTTTAAGAAGAGAAATCTTCTTTTTTTTATATATATAATAAGGATATAGAAAATCGTTGACATTTTAACTATAAAGTGGTATTATATATAGCCGTCAGTCAGGGGGTTATGTTTTTAGAGATAAAAACGTAAAACTGACTCAGGGGGAGTTTGGTTGAAATGAAAAAAGCATTTCTATTAATTGCTTTATTGTTAGTATCTTTCTGGTGTATTAACGTTAAAGCAGATGATGATACAACATTGCCTGTTGCAACAGATCCAGAAAATGCTGAGATCGAAATTAAGAAAGAAGAGAAAGTAGAAGAACCTAAACAAGAAGAGGTTAAAGCTCCAGAAGTTAAAGCTGAAGCAAAAGCTGAACCAACTAGAGGTGATACTAAAGCTGATGGTGAAGCTGAAGATGTAAATGCTGAATATACTGTTACTGTTAACATCTATGATACTAGAACTAACAAAATAGTAAAGTCATTTACTACAAAATCAACTGCTTCAGGAACATCTAGTCAAACAGTGAAGTCTGCTGTTTATGCAATAAATGATAACTTTACAATTGCATCAGGTGATTACATTTATACATTTGATGGTTTCTATACTGCTAAAGAAGGTGGAGATAAAATTGATAAAGATTATACACCTGGTAGTACTTATCCATCACTATTAAAACTTTATAGTGCAAGTGATGCAACTAAACCAGCAAGTTATAGATTATATGCTCAAGCAAATAGTGATATAACAGCTGATGATACAGTTGATGTTTATATGCAATGGACAAAGGTTGATAGACCAAAGACAGTAGTTAAATTTGTTTTCAAAGAAGAAGACATGGATGGTAATTTTGTAAATAGTGGTAATGGAGTTGCTACTACACAAACATCAACATTACATGATACGGATGGTACATCAAAAACTACTAGAGCATTACAATTTACTACATTTGGAAGTGGACCTAAGTATACAGTAAAAGGATGGTATGATGAAAATGGAAATCCAGTACCAGAATCAATGTATTATGTAGATCCTAAGACTAATGAAGTTGATTCAAATCGTATTGTTGTACCGTACAAGCGTTCTAGTGATTCACCTGCTGAAGTAACAATTACTTATATCTTAAAATGGGAAGCTGAAAAAGCTAACAAATATACTTTAGTTGTTCACGATGAAGTTTCTACTTCAGGTGGAAGTTGGAGTAATGGAGAAGGTCACTTTGGAACTTACTCACATACATTCAGTGAACCAGAAGGAAAGACACATTATCAATTCCTATATTATAAAGTAGGAGATAAAACTTTCAAAGCTGGTGAGACTTATAATCATGATGTGACTAACCAAGGTGCTGAAGAAATGAAAGAAGATGCATATGCATACTGGCAACCTGATGTTACATTAGATTTATATGATGGTGATAATAAGTTCATCAGTAGTGAGTCAAGTTTTGAAAGTGTAAGTATAAATTATGATACTACAAGAGTTGGTTATAACTTCTTAGGATGGTTTGATGCAAATGGTAATGAAGTTACTGAAACAACATTCTATCCAAATGAAGCTGGTACAAAACCAGAACCAAAACAAATTACACTTTATGCAAAATATGAACAAATATTAATAGATGTTAGTGTTGCAAAAGAATGGAACGATGAAGAAGATCAAGATGGTCTTCGTCCAGATAGTATCGATGTGACACTAAGTAATGGTACAAAGGTTACACTTAATGAAGAGAACAAGTGGACTGCTACAGTTAAAGATGTACCTGAATATGAAGATGGTGAAAAAGTTAAATATACTTGGACAGAAGAAACACCTGAAGGTTATGAATTAACTGACACTGTTTTAGATGAAGAAAATAATTTAACAACATTAATCAATACTCATATTCCAAAACTAATTGAAATTACAGTTACTAAAGTTTGGGCAGATGATGAAAACGAAAGTGGTAAACGTCCTGAAAGTGTAACTGTTGCATTAGTTGTTGATGAAGAAGAAATTGATACTGTAGAATTAAATAATGAAAATGATTGGACACATACATTTAAAGAGTTACCTGCATATAGTAACAAAGAAGAAATCAAATACGAAGTTCGTGAAGTAGAAGTACCAGAAGGTTATGAAGTTGCATATGAAGAAACAGAAGATGGTTATATCATTCACAATGTCTTAGGACAAGGTGAAGGTGAACCTGATGAACCAACATATGATAACCCACAAACTGGAGATAACATTGGACTTTATGTATTAGGATTAGTAACTAGTTTAAGTGGACTAGTAGTATGTGTTAAGAAATATAATTTTGAATAAAAAATAAAAGAAGGGAAACCTTCTTTTTTTTGTCCTTAAAAAATGAATTTTAGATATTGAAAAAAATCTCTTTTGAATATGATTTTTTTCTTGACATATTACTTGAAAAGTGTTAGGATAGAAAGCATTAGTCGGGTTTCGACAAGTTTTTCGTTATTATAATAAATAATAATGATAATATAGGGGAGTTTTGAAAATGAAAAAGAAAATTTTGATTAGCATTTTATTGCTAGTATGCTTTTGGCATTTTAATGTTAAAGCTGAGGAACTAATAACAGATGTTCCTGAAGTAGTAGCTGGTGAAGTTACTGAAGAAGTACAAGAGGAAGAGACAGAAGAAAAGGAAAAAGAAGTTGAGGTCGTCTCGAGTGATCCTTCGCCAGGAAATGTAGAAAATTCCGAAAATGTTTTTTCTCAAGAAAAAGAGGAAGAAGTAGTAGTTGATGAAACTACTGTAGAAGAAAAAACTGAAGAAAAAAACATCGACGAAGAAACAGAAGAAAATCCTGCTTTAACAAGTGAAGAAGAAAATAATGTTGAAACCGACAATGAACTTGTAGAAGTAGATAATAATATTAATAATGAAGTTGTTGAAGAAGTAAATACAGAACTTGCTAATGAAGAAGAAACAGAAGTTTCTGAAACAAACAATGAAGAAAATTATGAAGTAACATTTACTCATAATGAATATCATTTAAGTATTCCAGGTGGAAGTAGTATTTTACTTTCTCAATTAATTAATAAACTTGGAATTAATATTTCAATGTCTGAAGTAAATGAAATAGTAACAAGTAACAATGAGATATTAAGTATTGTTAAAGTTGATGGTTCAAATGATTATAATATTAAAAGTTTAAAATCATTTACTACAGAGGAGACAGTAACTATTCGTACATCAACTGGTGAATATGTTATTAAAGTAACAGACCCACTTGGAGATATTCCAGATCATGATAAAGAAATAGTAGATAATAATGATGGAACTTATACACTATCACTTACAGTTGTGGGTGATGCTGAAAAGCAAGTTAATAAAGTTAATGTAATAGTTGTTCTTGATACATCAAATAGTATGACAACTCGTGATGCTGGTCCTGGAGAGGCAACTTATACACCAACTAATGGTAACGCAGATAATTTATACGGATTAATTGATGGTGAATACGTTCCATTGACAAGAGAAGGTACTGGTAATAGATCAACATACTGGTATAACGGTGTTCGATATAATGGTCAAAGATATACAAGACAACAACCTAATCAAACAAGATTAGAAGCTGCTAAGGCAGCAGTTAATGCTATTGCAAATGCACTATTACATAATAATGAAATTGAAGGCAATCCTACTAATACAGTAGAGATGGCATTAATTGATTTCAATATGACTGCTCATACAAGAATAACTAAAACAACTAGTTATGCAGAATATAGTTCAATGGTTAATGGTTTAGGTTATGCACAAGGAACTAACTGGGAAGGTGCATTACAACATGTTAGTTCAATAGATTTTGAAGATAGTGATCCAATTTATGTAATATTCGTTTCTGATGGTAATCCATCAGTTAGAGTATCAGCTGGTGATTATGACGAAGATCCACATACTAATGGTTTATATTACAACTTTAATAGTAGTACTAATGAACAAAGAGCATATGATGCATCAGTTGATGAAGCCACAGAAATTGTTTCTTCAGGTAAACAATTCTATACAATTGGTGCTTATGGAGATGTAAGTCGTTTACAAACATTAACAACAACAGCTGGAGCCCCAGCAGGTAACTATTATGATGCTAGTGACACTGCTGCATTACAAGAAGCGTTAAATGATATTTTAAGCAAAATTGAAATGGCAGGTATTGGTGCTGTAGCAATCAATGATGGAACAACAAATAAAGTAACAACATCAAGTGGAATAAGTAGTTTATTAGACGTAGATAAAAATTCATTCAAATATTATAAGAATGGTGAAGAATGGGCAGACGCTCCAGAAGCAGATTTAAATGCTGATGGTGAAGTAGTCTGGGATTTAAGTGATGAAGGAGTTCTTGAAAATGGTGTAGAATACAAAGTAACATTTGTAGTATGGCCAAGTCAAACAACTTTAGACTTAATTGCAGATTTAAAAAACAAGCCAAGTAATTATGATACATTAGATGCAAATATTAAAATGTATTTAGAAAAAAAAGGTGAAGGTTATACATTAAGAACAAATACAACAGCAACATTATCATTTAAAGATACAAGAGAAGAAAATCCACAAACACATACTAAGGAATATGAAAATCCAGATCCAGTAAGTACAACAGCAACACAAATGCTAGCTGTAACTAAAGAGTGGGATAACGATATAGATGGAAGAGAAAAAACTCCAGTAACCATAAATGTTTTAAGTGATAATAATAAATGGTATTCATTTGATTTAAGTAATGAAAAGGGATGGACAGGTAGTGCTTACATTTCAGTAGGTATTATGACTATTAAAAATGGCGTAGTTGATATTAAAACAACAGGACATGATTTCTCATTTGGAGAATTAGGTTCAGATGTTTATAACTGGGAAATGAAATCTGAAGTAGTTCATCCAATGTTAATAAATGGTGATTTAACTATTTTAGTAAGACAAGGAACAGAAGAGCCAACAAGTGGTACTTATTATAAAATAGGAGATTACTATTATACAGTAGGAACTATAGAAGATGGACAAGCTAAATTAACAGCAACTAATGAAAGAAGAAGTTGGGTTGATTTAACTAAGACAGTTAACTATTCAGAAAATGCAACTCATTTTGATGATCAAACATTTAAGTTTGAAATAAATGTAGTAGATCCAAATGGTGATGATATTTGGTTCTCAGTAAAAGTTGAAAATGATCCAGATGCAGCATTTGCTACAGCCGAAGATGGATTAGTAGTAACTGATGCAACAGCTGATGGAAATTCTGGTTATTATAAAACTGGTAGTGGAACAACATTCACAGTTGAAATGCTAGCTGGATGGAATTTAAGAATTATTAACTTATTAACTGGAACTACATATACAATTAAAGAAGTTGATATAGATTCTAAATTTGAATTTGAAAAAGTAGATTATGTAGCTACAACTTATGTAAATGAAGAAGGTACTACAGTTGATTATGTACCTACTATAGATGATGAATTAGTAACTGGTGAAATCATGAGTACTAATAGAGCTTATGGTTATACATATACTAATAAGAATGTATTAACAGAAATAACTGTTACTAAGATTTGGGTAGATGAAGATAATAAATATAGTAATAGACCAGATACTATTACATTAAGTTTAAAAGGTGGAAATACAGAAGTAGCTCAACCAGAAACTTATGAAGTAGATAAAGATGGTAATTGGGTATATACATATACTAATTTACCAGTATTCGATAGTAATGGAGAAATTACTTATACATTAGAAGAATTAGGTCAAATTCTTGGATATACTGTTGGAAAAGTAACAGGAAATCAAAAAGATGGATTTACAGTTACAAATACTCTATTAAGAGTTAGTACAACAGTTGTTAAAGAGTGGGATGATAATAATGATCAAGATGGTCTTCGTCCAGAAAATGTAACTGTTACATTAAGTAATGGTGAAACATATGTTTTAGACGAATCAAATAGTTGGACAAAGACTGTTGAAAATTTACCAGCTTATAAAAATAAACAAGAAGTAACTTATACTTGGGAAGAGAAAGAAGCAAATATTCCTACTGGTTATACACCAACAACAAGTATAAGTGGAACAACAACAACAATTAAAAATTCTCATACACCAGAAACATATGAAATAACAGTTACTAAAGTATGGGAAGATAATAGTGACCAAGATGGAGAGCGTCCAACATCAGTTAAATTCACTATAACTGGAACTGATGGTAAAACTTATGATGTAACTCTAAGTGGTACAGGTGATAAGTGGACAGCTACTAAAGAAGTTAGTAAATATTATAATAAAGGTACTGATGTAGAATTTACTGTAGATGAAGAAGCAGTAACTGGTTATACAAAAGATATTGATAATGATACATTAACAATTACTAATAGTTATGAACCAGCAACTGATGATATCACAGTAACAAAAGTATGGAATGATAATAGTGACCAAGATGGAAAACGTCCAACATCAGTTAAGTTTACTATAACAGGATCAGATGGTAATACTTATGAAGTAACTCTAAGTGGAACAAATGATACATGGACAGCAACAAAAACTGTTAACAAGTACTTTAATGGTGGAGAAACAGTAACATTTACTGTTGATGAAGAAGCAGTAACTGGTTATACAAAAGATATTGATAATAAAACATTAACAATTACAAATAGTTATACACCAGAGACATATGAAATAACAGTAACAAAAGTATGGAATGATAATAGTGACCAAGATACAAACCGTCCAGAATCAGTTAAGTTTACAATTACAGGAACTGATGAAAATACTTATGAAGTAACTCTAAGTGGTGAAGGTAATACTTGGACAGCAACAAAAACTGTTAATAAATACTTTAACGGTGGAGAAGCAGTAGAATATACTGTTGATGAAGAAGGAGTAACTGGTTACGAAAAAGAAATTGATAATAAAACATTAACTATTACTAATAGTTATGAACCTGAAACAAAAGATCTTGAAGTAACTAAGGTTTGGGATGATAAATCTAATCAAGATGGAAAACGTCCAACATCAGTTAAATTTACTGTAACAGGATCAGATGGAAACACTTATGAAGTAACTCTAAGTGGTGAAGGTGATAATTGGACAGCTACAGTAGAAGATGTAGCAGTATACTATAATAAAGGTACTGAAGTAGAATTTACTGTAGATGAAGAAGAAGTAACTGGTTATACAAAAGAAATTGATAATAAAACATTAACAATTACTAATAGTTATGAAACTGAAAAGACAACTGTTAGTGTTGAAAAAGTATGGGAAGATTCTTCTAATAAAGAAGGATTTAGACCAGAAAATATTACAATTACTTTACTTGCTGATGGTGAAGAAGCAGGAACTATTACTCTAAATGAAGAGAATGAATGGAAACATACATTCACTGAATTAGATAAATATAGTGATGGTAAAGAAATTGAATATACTGTTACTGAAGCTAAGGTTGATAACTATGATGAACCAACAATTGTATTTGATAAAGAAAAGAATGCATTTGTTGTAACAAATTCACGTGAATATGAAACTACAGAAATTACTGTAACTAAGATTTGGGAAGATAATAATAATCAAGACGGAATTAGACCAGAAAGCATTACAGTTAAATTAAGTAATGGAGATACTGTTACATTAACTGAAAAAGATAATTGGACTAAGACTATTACAGGTCTTCAAAAATATGAAAATGGTAAAGAAATAGTTTATACAGTTGTTGAATTTGAAGTAGATGGTTATGAAACAACTTATAGTGAAGACACATTAACAATTACTAATACTCATACTCCAGAAGAAACTACTATAACAGTAGAAAAAGTATGGGCAGATGATGATAACTTTGCTGGAACAAGACCAGAAAGTGTAACAATTACATTACTTGCTAATGGTAAAGAAATAGATAGTGTTGTATTAAGTGAAGAAAATGAATGGAAACATACATTTACTGAATTACCAGTTAAAGAAAATGGTAAAGAAATAACTTATACAGTACGTGAAGATGAAGTACCTGAAGGATACGAAGTAGCTTATGAAGAAGTAGAAGGCGGATTTATTATCCATAACGTAAAAGGTAAGGGAGAAGGAAATCCACCAGATAATCCTCAAACAGGAGATAACATAATTCTTTATCTAATAACATTATTAATTAGTTTAATTGGAATTGTTAGTGGAAAACTTTACTTAAGAAAGAGTAATTAATAATAAAAGAAATCAATTAATTTTGATTTCTTTTTTTATGTATCAAAAAGAGTAAATATTCTTTAAAAAGAATCCTTTAATGATTATTATAGTAAGCATAATTAATGAAGGAGGTTTTAGATGAACAAGAGATTTTTAATTCTTGTTGGAGTTGTTTTATGCATGATATTAAATCTTGTAATGCCAATAAAAGTTAATGCTCTTGAAGACGGTTTGGTTGAAGAAACTCAAATAGGTGAGGCTACAGTACCAACTTCTATACCTGATGAAGAAGAGTCCAAGTCAGAAGGTGAAGAAGTAAAACCTATGCTTGGTGCAGCACCTGAAAGTGTTACAGTTACACTACTTGCAAATGGTAAAGAATATGATACAATAGTATTGTCTAGTGAAAACGAGTGGAAACATGAGTTTACTGATTTGTTAGTATATAGCCTTGGTGAGAAGATTGAATACACAGTACGTGAAGAAAATGTTCCAGAAGGTTATGTAGCTTCTTATGAAGAAGATGGAGAATATGGTTTCATTATTCACAATGTCAAAGGACAAGGAGATCATGAACCACCTCCAGATAATCCACAAACAGGAGATAATATTGTTCTTTATCTAATAACTTTACTAATAAGTATTATTGGACTTGTTAGTTCAAAAAGATATTTAAAAGAAAATAATTAAAAGAATAAAGAACTAGTTTGTCTAGTTCTTTTATTAAAGGTGGTAATATGAAAAAAAAGAAAAATAATAAAAGGAATATTATTATTAAAATAATTATGTTTATTTGCTTAATAGTATTAATCTATTCTATTTATAATATTATTGATTGGCATTTAGCTAATAATAAAACAGAAATTATTCAAGAAGAAATAAAGGAAATAATAGATGATACTAGTAAAGATAAAAATGATATAGACTTTGTTTCTTTAAAGAAAAAAAATAAAGAAATAGTTGCTTATCTTAAAGTACCTGGTACTAAAATAGATTATGTAGTAGTTAAGGGAAAAGATAATAGTTATTATTTAAAACATAATTTATATAAACAATCTAGTGTGGCTGGTTGGATATTTATGGATTATCATAATAAACTAGATGGGAATGATAAGAATATAGTTATCTATGGTCATAATACTTATAACGGAACTATGTTTGGAACATTACGTAATGTAATAAAGAAAAGTTGGTATGAAAATATAGATAATCATACATTTAATTTAGTATTAGAAAATGAAGTAGTTACTTACCAAGTTTTTTCTACTTATAGTATTAAAGTAGAAGATTATTATATAAATACTAAATTTAAAAATAATAATGAATTTGATAAGTTTGTTAAAACTTTAAAAAGGAGATCAGTTTATAATTATAATGTAGAAGTTAATGGAGAAGATTCTATTCTTACATTATCAACATGTACTGGTGGTGGTAAAAGTAGAATGGTACTACATGCAAAAAGAATTGATTTAATACCATAGAAAGTGTTTTTCACTTTCTTTTTTTGTTATTATATGGTAATATTGTTATAGTAGGTGAATGTATGGCAGTTGATGATAAATTTAAAATAGAAATAGATGCTCATGAAAAAGAAATAGAAGAGATCCTATTAAAACTAGAAATAACTGGATTTTATAATGAACTAGCTGATAGTATTAAAGAAAAATATGCTGAACTACAAAGTAAATATTATGGTGAAAGACTTGATGTATTTAATGAATATAAAGAAGGTTTAAGAGCTGATTTTAATATTAGTAATACTTCTAGATATGCTGTTGATATTGAAACTGATGTTCTAACACCACTTAAAGAAATAATGACATTAGCTAATTGTAAACAATTAGTTGTAAGTTTAGATAATTCTGAAAATGTTGATATTGATGAAATAAATAAATTAATAGAAAAGTTTTATTCTGTCCCACCTAAATATAACGCTGAAAAAACTGCTTTATATGATGAAATAGGAGCTTTGCTTTATAAGTTAATTAAACAAGAGGGAATAAAAAATAGATTTAATATAATTGACTTATTATATGAATATAAAGAAAAGGATATTAATTTTATAGTTAAAGTATCTCGTTTATTCTTAGAAGAAGTTAATGAAATATTTAAAAAAGCTAAAGAAGATTCAGATGAAATATTTAAAAGTCAAAATGGAAGAGCAATAATTGAACTTGTTAAACATGCAACAGATGATGACTTTAGTAAAGAAGATATTATCAATTTATTAGTTGCAACAGGAAAAATAACAAAACCATCTATTGTTGAAACTAAAGATACTCAAGTATTTGATGAAGCAAAACAATATACCACATCTTTTTATACAAATCGTATACCAATTATTTTAAGAGGTAAGGTATTAGCAGCATATAATGTATTTAGGAAAGCTACAAATGTTGATCCTTTTCCTACTAATTCTAAAGCGAATATGAAATTAAGAGAATATGATATGACAAGAGTTAACTTGGGAGTTAAATATTCTAAGCTTGAAGGATTTTATAAGTGTGTTAAACCTAGATTAGAAAAAACAGATTATAGTTATACTAATGCAGTTATCATACCTAAATATTATAAGATTAAGAGCTTAAGAAATGCTAATTTAGAGGGTGTTGATATGCGAGGAGTAGATTTAACTGATATAGATATAACTGGTGCAAATCTACTTGGAACAGGTGCTGATATAACGGGAAGTATTGGAGAATGCCTTGGAGTATCTGCTTATGAACCAAAGAGAGTATTGGTAAGCAAGAAGATGATTACACCTATGCAATTTGAAAAAATAACAGGTCTAAAGGCCATTGCGCCATATAATCAAAAATATGTTAATGAATATTTTCCATGGGAAAATAGAGTATTAAGACAATATGATTTAAGTTGTATTAATTATAATGAATATATTAATCAAATATATGAGGAAAACGAAGATAAACAATTTAAAGGTCTTGTTGAATACGTTGATTCTATGTATTGTCGCGGTCTTGATTTTAGTTATACTAATATTGATATTGATCCACAACAATTTACTGAACAATTAGTGTTAAATCTAGAGGGTGTTGATTTAAGAGATAAAGATTTCCGTGGAAAAGAAAAATTATTTGCCTATTGTAACTTAAAAGGAACAGGTGCAAATATTTCACCTAGAATAAATCCAACTGTTAGTGAATATATTGTTCCAACTAAAGAAAGAAAAAAATAGAAAGTTATAATACTTTCTTTTTTTATTATTATATGGTACTATTATTATAGTAGGTGAGTGTATGGCAGCTAAAGATCAATTAAAAATAGAAACTGATGCTTATGAAAGTGAAATAGAAAACACTTTAAAAAAGCTTGAAATAATAGAATTTGCTCAAGATACAGTAAAAGAATTAAAAAGAAAATATGAAGAACTACGTGATAATTACTATGGGCAAAGATTATCTTTTACAATTGATAAAAATGCTGAAGCAGAGCAAATGGCTACAATAATGGCAAAATATTCAGTTGATTTAGAAAATGATATATTACCATCAATAAGAGAATTACATAAATTAGCTAGTTGTAAACAAATTGCTATAGATATGTTAAATAGTAGAGTAGATACTGAAGATGTAATAGTAATACTAGATAACTATAGTAAATTATCTACAGATAGATTTTCAAAAGAGAAAAAAGAGCTTAGAGAATATTTAATTAGTTTCTTTTATGATGTAATAAAAAAAGAATGTATTGATAATAATCGATATGAAATTATTGATATCCTTTATGATTATAAAGCTAAAGGCGTTGATTTTATAAGTGGAGTTAGTTTATTGTTCTTAAAAGAAGTCGATGAATTATTTAAGAATGCTGAAGATAAAAGTAAATACATCAAGTTAGTTAAATTAGCTACTACTGATGAGTTTAATAAAGAAGATATCGTTGCTCTTTTAATTGCTACTGGTAAAAAAACAATTGAAGTAGTTGATAAAAAAAATACAGTTGATTTTAGTGAAGCAATAAATAAATTTAAAAAGATTCCATATACAAATAGAAAAAATATACTAGGACAAGCACTTGTTGATTTGGGATATTTTATGAGAGAAAAGAATGTTAATCCATTGCCTAAGACAAAAGAAGAAAATGAAGCACTTAGAGAATATGATTTAACAACATTAGATTATGGAAGATCATCTAATAATTGGCGAAAAAAGGTGAAGAATATTTGTCCAGATTTAAATGGTGTTGATTTAAGTTATACTAATGCAGTAATAGTTCCTAAATATTTAGGTTCAAGTTTACGTGGTGCAAATTTAGAGGGTGTTGATTTACGTGGTGTAGATTTAACTGGAGTTGATATTACTGATGCAAACTTACTTAAAACTGGAGCAGATATTCGTCAAGCTAAAGGAAAATGTTTAGGTGTATCTGCCTATGAAGATCATCGAACTTTTGTAAGTGATAAAACAATTACTCCAATGAGATTTAAAGAAATAACTGATTTTTCCGTATTTAGTGCATTAGCTCCTCCAGCTGAAAAATTTGATAATTATGTTCCATGGCATAATCGTGTACTAAGACAATATGACTTGAGTTGTGTTGATTTAAGTTTTGATTATATCCGAGAGGCGTACAAAGAAATGTGTGGTGGTATTGTACAAAATGGAAAGTATACTGATAAATGGAAATGTAATGGATTGGATTTTAGTTATACTAATGTAAATATTGACCCTCAAGAATTTAATGATACATTGAAACTTAATTTAGAGGGTGTTGATTTACGTGATAAGGATTTTACTGGAAAATCATACTATTTTAAAGATTGTAATTTGAAAGGTACAGGAGCTAATATAGATCCTAAGTATAATCATACAGTTAGTGAATATATTGTTCCAACTAAAGAAAGAAAAAAATAGAAAGTTATAATACTTTCTTTTTTTATTATTATATGATAATATTATTATAGTAGGTGGTAGCATGACAGCTAAAGAACAATTAAAAAGTAATGTTGATCAAATAGAGACAGAAATTGAAGATATCTTACTTAAAATAAAAGTCACAGGTCTTTTTCAAGAAAAAGCAGAAAAGCTTAAAAATCAATATGAACAAATAAGAAATAAATATTATGAACAAAGATTAGTAACTTTTACGGAGGAAGGAAATTTAACAACCGAATTAATGGTAACTGCAACAGCTAAATATGCTGTAGATATAGAAAATGATATCTTGCCACAATTAAGAGAATTACATAAAATAGCTAGTGTTAAACAAATAGCTCTATCCATTAAAGAAAGCGATCAAATAAATCTTGATGAAATAGATAGAATTTTAGAGACATTTAATAATATAGATGTTAAGTCAAGTAAATATGTAGATGAAATAACTGAATTAAAAGATTATCTTAAAGAATTCTTTTATGAGATGATTAAAAAAGATGCTGAAAAAAACAATCGTTTTGAAATAATTAACTTACTTTATGAATATAAAGAAAAAGGTAGTGATTTTGTAAATGGAGTTACTCGTTTGTTTTTACAAGAAGTTAGTGATATCTTTAAAGTTAAAAAAACTAGAGAGACAATTGAATTAGTTAAAAGGGCAACTGTTGATGAATTTAATAAAGAAGATATTATAGCTCTTTTAATTGCTACTGGTAAAAAACTTAGTGAGGAAACAAAAGTTGAAAAGAAAAATACAATAGGGTTTGAAGATGCAATAAAAAAATACAAAGTTATTCCATACACCAAAAGGAGACAATTGGATGGTAATGCATTAGTGGATTTAGGTCGTGCGATGCGAGAATTTGGTCTTAATCCATTACCTAAAACCGAGAAAGATATCTTAAGATTAAGAGAATATGATGCGACTCTTTTAGATTATGGAAGAACATCAGGAAAATGGAATAAAATAGCAAAGGATTATAATCCTGATTTAGATGGAGTAGATTTAAGTTATACCAACGCGGTAATAATACCTAGATATATGGGAGTAAAAAGCTTACGTGGAACAAACTTAGAAGGTGTAGATTTACGCGGCGTTGATTTGACAGATGTAGATATTGAGGGAGCAAATTTATTGAAGACTGGTGCAGATATTCGTTACTGTAAAGGAACATGTTTAGGAGTTTCTCCTTATGAAGAAGAGCGTATTTTTGTAAGTAGTGAAAAAATTACTCCAATGAAATTTAAAGAATTAACTAAATGGTCTGCATTTCCTGGACTTACTACAGAAAAAAATAAACCAGATACTGTCGTTGGATTTAGTAACAACTATCCATGGCATAATCGAATACTTAGAAAATATGATATGAGTTGTGTGGATTTAAGCTTCGAATATATTAAAAAAGCATATAAAAGCATAATTAGTAGTTATGACAACAAAGTTGGATGTGGAAGATACAAGAACTGGCATTTCACAGGATTAGACTTTAGTTATACTAATATAAATATTAATCCACGAGAATTTGATGATGATTTGACACTTAATTTAGAAGGTGTAGATTTACGTGATAAAGATTTTACTGGTGTAGAAAGATACTTTGTACATTGTAATTTAAAAGGTACTGGTGCTAATATAGATCCTAAATATAATAGTACAGTTAGTGAGTATGTTGTTGGATCTAAAAGTAAAACACGTTAATGATATAAGGAGGTTTTATGAAATCAAGAGAAGCTTTAGGATTATTGTTAGAAAATATTACTTCGATGGAAGATTTAATTAAACCTGAAAACAGATGGATATTACACTGTTATTATGTTGGAAAAGCTTCTCAACGAATAGCTCATGCTATTAATGAACATCAAAAAATGAATATTGATGAAGATAAAGCTTTAACAGTTGGATATATGCATGATATAGGAAGAAAAATAGATCATCCTAATCATACAATAGAAGGATATAATTATTTAATTAAATTAGGTCATCCTGATATAGCTAGATATTGTTTAACACATTCATTTGTTGATAATCGTATTCCTAATACTATTGGTGGTGTTCATGGTGAAGATCGATATAAATTTATGAAAGATTTTCTTGATAATACTCCAGTTGATATTTATGATAACATTGTTCAATTATGTGATTTGTTTTGTTTAGAAACAGGTGTTACTACTTTTGAAAAAAGAATTCTAGATGTTACAAAAAGAAAAGGAGTTTATGAAAATTCTCGTTCTCATTTTAAAAGTATTATGAATCTAAAAGAAAGAATTGAAAACTTAATGGGAAAGAAAGTTTATGACTTGTTTCCTGAGATAAGTAAAGAAGATTTAGATAGTGTTGAATCTGATTATAAAGAGTTAATGGAATTGTTTGAATCTAATGAAAATATTAAAAGAAAGTAGGGTATTTACTTTCTTTTTTTGACTTTTTTAATATTATGTAAAAGTCTTGAAAAAACTTAAAAAAAGTTTCAAAAAAGCCTTGCATTTATAGGTGCGATATGTTAGAATTATTAGCGTGTGTTTTGTGCATAGATGTGTAAGGTTGCTGATACACCAGGTTAAGTTGTCAGAATAAAAAAACATATCAGGTTATTTACACGGAGCATGCCTATACAAGATATAGACGAAGGGAGATGAACACAATGTCAAAGAAAGTCAGAATAAGACTTAAAGCCTATGATCATAGAGTACTTGATAACGCTTGTACAAAGATTGTAGAGACAGTTAAGCGTTCAGGCGGTGAGATTTCTGGTCCAGTACCACTACCAACTGAAATTGAGAAGTTCACTATTTTAAGAGCTGTTCACAAGTATAAAGATTCTCGTGAACAATTCGAAATGAGAACTCATAAAAGACTTATTGATATCAAGAATCCAAGTAAGGAGATCATCGATGCTTTAGCGCATTTAGATTTACCTAGTGGTGTTGATATCGAAATCAAAAATATTTAATAAGGAAGGAAAGAGAAAAAATGAAAGGAATCTTAGGTAAAAAGATTGGTATGACTCAAGTATTTACTACTGATGGTGTATTAGTACCAGTTACTGTAATTGAAGTTGAACCTAACGTTGTTACTCAAATTAAAACAACTGAAAAAGATGGTTATGAAGCTATTCAATTAGGTAATACTACAATACGTGAAAAAGTAAGTAATAAAGCTATGATTGGTCATGCAAAAAAAGCAAACAGTGCTCCTAAGCGCTTCTTAAGAGAAATTAGGGGAGTAGATGTATCAAGTTATACTTTAGGTCAAACACTTGATGCTAGTGTATTCGCAGAAGGCGAAATAGTTGATGTAACAGGTATTAGTAAAGGAAAAGGCTTCCAAGGTGTTATTAAACGTTATAACCAAACACGTGGTCCAATGGGACATGGTTCTCAATATCATCGTGGTGTTGGTTCTATGGGAACTCTTTTACCAATGCATGTTCTTAAAGGAAAGAAGTTACCAGGTCATATGGGTAACGAACAAGTAACTATCCAAAACTTAGTGGTAGTTAAAGTAGATTTAGAAAATAATCTTATCTTAATTAAAGGTAATGTACCAGGTCCAAAGAAATCTTTAGTAATAATTCGTGAAGGAGTAAAGAATTCAAATAAGAAACCAGCTCCAGTAGAATTAGTTACTTATGAAGTAGCAAGTGATGGAAATACTGAAGTAGTAGAAGAAGCTGTTGAAGAAACAGTTGCTGAAGAAGTTGCTGAAGAAGTAGCTCCTGAAGCTCCAGTAGAAGAACCTGCTACAGAAGAACCTGAAACATCACAAGAATAATTGTGAATTAACCGATTAAGTTTAGTGATGATAAGGAGGAAATGAAATGGAAAAGATTAAGGACTTAAAATTAAAGAAAGAAATATTTGGTATAGAACCTAATGATTGTGTTTTAACAGATGCAATCAATACAGCTAGATCAGGACTTCGTCAAGGTACTTACAGTACTAAGACTAGAAGTGAAGTATCTGGTGGTGGAAGAAAACCTTGGAGACAAAAGGGAACTGGACGTGCTCGTCAAGGTAGTATTAGAGCAACACAATGGAAAGGTGGAGGAATTGCCCTTGGACCTAAACCACGTGATTACTCTATTAAGATGAATCGTAAAGAAAGAAGATTAGCTCTTCTATCTGCATTAAGTTATAAGAATAAAGAAAAAGCTATCGTTGTTGTTGATAAGATCGATTTAGCTGGAAATAAAACAAAAGATATGCTTAATGCACTTAAGAGTCTTGAATTAGATGAAAAGAAAGTATTAGTAATTATGGATGAATTAACAGAGAATGTTATTTTAGCTAGTCGTAATTTACAAAATATATTATTAATGGAACCAGCTGAAATTAATGTACTTGATATTCTTAATGCTGATGTACTTCTTTTAGATAAGCAAGCTCTAACAGATGTTGAGGAGGCACTTAAATAATGGATACAAAGTATTTAGAAATTATTAAAGCTCCTTTAGTTACTGAAAAAACAAGTGACGCTAAACAAAATAATAAATATACATTCTTAGTTAGTGAAAAAGCTACTAAGACAGAAATTAAAGAAGCTATTGAAAAAATATTTAAAGTAGAAGTAGTTAGTATTTCTACATTAAACATTAAAACTAAAAAGAAAAGAGTAGGTCGTTATACTGGACGTACAAATCGTGGTAAAAAAGCTATTGTTACTTTAAAAGACGGTATGACAATCGAAAACATATAGGAGGTTTATAATGGCTATTAGAAGTTTTAAACCTACAACTAATGCAAGAAGAAAAATGAGTACATTAGTTAATGAAGAAATTACTAAAAGTACTCCAGAAAAAAGCTTAGTTGTTAGCATGAAAAAGATTAGTGGTCGTAATAATCAAGGTAAGATAACTGTTCGCCATCATGGTGGTGGAGAAAAAAGAAAATATCGTATTATTGATTTTAAGAGAAATAAATATGATATTATCGGACGTGTTGCTTCAATTGAATACGATCCAAATAGAACTGCTAACATTGCATTAATCAACTATTTAGATGGAGAAAAGAGATATATCATTGCTCCAAAAGATTTAACAGTTGGTATGGAAATAGTTAGTGGAGAAAATGTAGATATCAAAGTTGGTAATGCACTACCTTTGATGAATATCCCTGTAGGTACAGTTATTCATAATATTGAACTTCGTCCTAAGAAAGGTGCTGAACTAGCAAGAAGTGCTGGAACAAGTGCACAAATACTAGGTCGTGAAGGAAATTATGTAATGATTCGTCTATCTAGTGGAGAACAAAGAAAAGTATTAGGAACTTGTTTTGCTACAATTGGTGAAGTTGGAAATGCTGATCATGAGTTAGTAAAACTAGGTAAGGCAGGAAGAACACGTCACATGGGTATTCGTCCAACAGTTCGTGGTTCTGTAATGAACCCTAATGATCACCCACATGGTGGTGGAGAAGGACGTGCACCAGTTGGTAGAAAAGGACCAGTTACTCCTTGGGGTAAACCAGCTCTTGGATACAAGACTCGTGTTAAGAAAGCTAGCGACAAGCTAATCGTTCGTCGTCGTAATGGTAAATAATAAGGAAAGGAAATAGATTATGGCAAGAAGTTTGAAAAAAGGACCTTATGTATTCGATAGATTACTAAAAAAGGTTAAGAATTTAAATGAAACTGGTAAAAAAGAAGTTATTAAAACTTGGTCAAGACGCTCTACTATTTATCCTGACTTTATTGGACATACATTTGCAGTACATAATGGAAAAGAATTTATTCCAGTATATGTAACAGAGGATATGGTAGGACACAAGTTAGGTGAATTTGCTTTAACTCGTAAGTTCGGTGGCCATGGAACGAATAAGGAAGACTAGGAGGCGTATTGATGGAA
>JAEEGK010011556.1_pt1 | contig 20152 bp, 19 predicted proteins | sample 8958771 | NCBI WGS metagenome assembly JAEEGK01 (sample SAMN16246547, study PRJNA631951) | gut metagenome | biome: gut microbiome; feature: rumen; material: SC-attached | host: Bos | place: Iran: Karaj | collected 2018-10
ATAATCTCGTTCAGGGTATCCTCCATACGGTTGATAGGATCGGTGCAGGGCTTCATAGGAGCGGTCTCCATATTGTTTGATGGGATGTAGCTCAGCAGGGTCTTGATCATCTGCAGACCCTCTTCCTCGGTCTTGGCTGTGAAGTGGGTAACACCCGACTTGGTAGCGTGAACCGATGCACCACCCAGGTGCTCCTGGTCGATATCCTCGCCGGTAACGGTCTTTACAACCTTTGGACCTGTGAGGAACATATATGATGTGCCTTCCATCATCAGGGTGAAGTCGGTCAGAGCGGGGCTGTAAACAGAACCACCGGCGCAAGGACCGAAGATACCTGAAATCTGGGGGATAACACCTGATGCCAGAATGTTACGCTCGAAAATCTCAGCGAAACCGGCCAGCGAGTTGATACCCTCCTGGATACGTGCACCACCCGAGTCGTTGATACCGATAACAGGGGCACCCATCTTCATGGCCATATCCATGACCTTGCAAATCTTCTGGCTCATGGTCTCTGACAGAGAACCAGCATGAACGGTGAAGTCCTGTGCGAATACGAATACCAGACGACCGTCGATAGTACCGGAACCGGCTACAACGCCATCACCAAGGAACTGCTTCTTCTCCATACCGAAGTTATGGCAGCGATGCTCCTTAAACATATCGTACTCTTCGAACGAACCTTCGTCGAGCAGCATTTCTATACGCTCACGAGCGGTATACTTGCCGCGGTCGTGCTGTTTCTGGATAGCTTTCTCACCACCACCGAGACGTGCTTGTTCGCGCTTCTCGATGAGTTGCTTGATTTTTTCTAATTGTTTGCTCATTGTTTTTTATATCAATTGTTCTATTTAGAATTTTCAGTTTTTACTCGGGATGCTCGCACAACTCAGTAAGAACACCTGCTGTTGATTTGGGGTGAAGGAAGGCGATATTCAAACCCTCGGCACCCTTACGGGGCTTCTCGTCGATCAGGCGAACACCCTTCTCTGAGACTTCGGCCAAAGCCTGGGCTACGCCATCCTCAATGCAGAATGCCACGTGATGAACACCTTTGTTACCCTTGTCGAGCCACTTCTGAATGGTACTCTCGGGTGATGTGGGTTCCAGCAACTCCAGCTTGACCTCTCCACACTTCAGGAAGGCGGTCTTTACTTTCTGGTCTTCTACGACCTCTGTTGCATAACACTCAAGACCCAGCACGTCGGTAAAAAACGGCAGGCTTTCCTCAATGCTCTGGACGGCAATACCCAGATGCTCAATGTGCGAAATCTTCATAATCTTAATAATTAGAATTAATATTTTCGATGTGCAAAGGTACAAAACTTAATTGAGAATCTCTCTTTATTTTGGTTTTTTTATACAAAAAAAGAGATTGCAGCGACGAAAAATGCTGCAATCTCTATGATTATTCATGTTTTATATAATCTTTGCTTTTTATTGATTAAACGGATTGGTATAAATCTTGGATGCAACGTAGCTGTCGAGCCATGCGCCGTAGTTGTAGGCGTTGTTGGCCCACTGTCTGAATGCCGTGTAAGCGTTGATGATGCTGGTTTGCTCGATGGGATAGTCGAAGTCGCCAGGAATAATCATCGCATAAGGGGGAATGCCCTTCTTGGGCACGTGGATCTCGTTACCACCCTGCGAGATGTTCTTGATGTAAATCTTACTCAGGAACTGGGGGATAGAGGTGGATTCGCTAACCTGGTAAACGCCAGACTTCGGGGCGATGACGCTACTTGATGGCTGCGTGTTGACATAGGTGGATGTGGGAACACCAAAGATCTCGTGCACCTCCTTGCCGTTCAGGTCGGTACCGCTAACCAGCGAACCGTCGATGCCATAGATATATACCTGGTCCTGAGCACCGGTAGCAATGAGCGACAGTTGTAACTGGTTGCTGCTCAGGCGCACGCAGCGCAGCACCACATCGTTCATGTCGTAGTCGGCTACGTAAGGACGGTCCTCGAAACACATGGTGTAAGGCATGTTCTCAACCTCCTGTACGTCGTCGAACATCTTGCCGCTCTTGCCTGTCACCTCGATAATCAAGTCGCTGAAGTTGGTGTCGCTACCATCCTCAAAGGCGAGATAGGTCTTGTTGTTGGCATTGAACATCGCGATACGTGTGTCATCGTCGTGCATACCATACGTTGTCTTGGCGATTGAGAAGTGGTCGGGAAAGTTGTTGATACATCTGTTCAGCTCGCCATAACCAAAAGTACAGCCGTTTTTTTGGGCTCGCATATAGCCCATGCGTGTGCTGCTTGAACGTGAGGTCAAAGCCTTTCTCAGCATGAATCCTACCTGGTAGCCTTCTGGGATACAGTCGCTCACGGCTGCATGGTCTACAGGGTCGACCTCTATCTCAATAGATGCGGGGATGTCGATGCCCGTGGTATTGGTGTAGGGCTCGAATACCCAGTTGATGAATTGGCCGTCACCCGTTGACTTGTTGGTGGCTATGCGGGGATTATTGGCGCTGTTTGCACCCACAATCTGGGTGCGTGTGTTGTCGCGCCAGATACGCTTGGTACCATCGCCGTTATCGGTCACATAGAATGGCTCTTCCTTGACGAATAAAGGCACATCGGTGAAAATGGTACCCCAGCCGTTATTTTCATTTACGTAATCCTTACCTGTACTTGTGAAGAATTTCTTGGAACCGATATTGTAGAACAGACATTTGTCATCTCCAAGTTCGTAAATCTGCCAAAGCTGGTTGGCTATGTTGGCGTTATTGTCGGCATAGGCTTTCGCTAATTTGTCGCTGTTATAGGCATCATTGCCTAAATAGGTGAGATAGTCGACATGTTTGACTGCGGTCTTGCCGGCGTTGCGAATACGATAAAGGCCTGATGGGGTAACGGTGGTTTTTTCTACCGTGAAATCACCATAGAATGGCAAAAGGTATTCGTGAACCTTAAAGAAATCTTCTACTTTGCTCACACCACTGGCTGCTTTGGTGTATTCGCAAGGGATGGCCTTGAACTTAGGCAGCTGCTTGATGTAGTCGGCCAAACTCATGCCGCTTGGAACCGTCTGTGGATTGTAGTAATAGTAGAACAGATCGCAATGTGGCAAGTCGCTTGAAGCCATCTGGACAGGAATGATTGTGATGGGCAGGCCATCGCTCGTCAGGTGGCTGTTGAAGAGCGTAACGGCAGAACTGGTGCGGATAGGCGTAAGATTATCTATTCTGGTTCCGTCTTTATTCTTCTTGCGTGAGAGCCATTTGTCGAATATGGCTTTCAGCGTGCTGCTCTCATCCGCTGTGATGGCATCGATATTTCTGAGCACAGTACCATTTACAACGCTCCAGCCGTTGCTCATGGTGCTGGTGGTGGATAGCTGCCAAACGCGCTCGTTCTCCCAGTTGGAATTCAGCCAGAGATCTACTTTGCCTCGGATGCCGTTTAATGACTGGCTTTCATTGGCTGTGGTGACGATCTTTGAATAGATCGCTCGGGCGGCATTGATGGACCAAGTTGTGCTGTCGGCATCAAGTGTCAGGTGACTCACGTCGATACCGGCATCGGCTCTGGTATAGGCGCGAGCCTTGGCGGCGGTTGATGCAAAGCTGACTTGTGAACTGCTGACATCAAAGGGCTTGATGTAATGGCGGCCCTTGCTGTCTACGCAGGCGGCAATCAACGTCTCGGAGCCTCGTGGCGCGTCGAAGTTAAGCGTTACTGTCTGGCCGGCTGTGACATCTGCTTCTGCCAGAACCATCGCATTTTCGTTGAAGAATGGCGATTGGGTCAGAATCTGTACTTTTGTGATATCCTGCAGGTCGGCGTTGGCTGTAATGCTGACAGTACCCGACGTGTAGGTATGCCAATCCTGGTTGGGGTCGATAATACCAAATATGTTCTGGGCGTTCTCGTTGATCTCTTTGGTAGGATCATAGTTGAACTCCTCAGCACAACTGCTTAAGGTGAATAAGGCTATTACGGACCAATTCGTTATCTTTTTCATGTCGGAAATTATTTTAGTTCTCAATATTCTATATTGATGAGTGTATATTTTTGGCAAAGATAGCGAATTTTGTCTATAAAATGTTTAAATATGCGCAAAATTTGATATGATTTAACAAATTTTACAAATCTATTGAGATCTTTCCGTTAATTTGTCGTCCGGTCAGGTAGTTGGGCACAGCCCATTGGGTGTTGTTCACGTCGGTTACCCAATAATAGCTGTTCACGTTGGATATGCCAAACAGATTAAAGCAGTCTATCCCCAGCCATAAGCCTTTGATGCCTTTGGTGTTTTTGATGGCACAATAACTCATGCCGATGTCGGCACGTTTATAGGCCGGGGCTCTGAATTGCTGTTGCTCCAGACCCTTGTGTGGGGCTCCGAAAGGCAGACCGTCGGCAAAAGCCAGCCGTAGGGTCATCTTCCAGCGCTCTGTGCCAGGGAAATAGTCGGTAAAGTGCAGATTAACAGCCCATCGCTGGTCCGTTGGTAACGGCGTCCATTGGTTGTTGTACTTTTGGCGTGTGCTCATGAGCGAGAAAGTGAGCCACGAGTCGGTTCCCGGCACGAACTCTCCATACAGTTTCAGGTCGATACCTGTAGCGTAGCCTTTCGTGAGATTCTCGCCATAGTAGGTTATCTTCATGTTGTGCACGTTGTAGGGAATCAGGTTTGACAACGCTTTGTAATAGGCTTCTGCCGTGAACTTGAATGGCCTGTTAAGCATCTTGAAACGATAGTCGGCGGCTGCTATGAAATGAATGGACTGCTGACTTTTGATCTTTCGGTTCAGGATAGCTGTTGTGGCGTTGTTGCTGGTGATGGTATCACGCATCTCCTTGTAGAATGGCGCTTGATAGTATAAGCCGGTAGAAAACCTGAGTGTCAGGTTGTTATCGAATGCCGGGATAATGGCCAGCGATGCCCTTGGCGAAACAGTTGTTTCTTGGTTGTACGACCAGTTGGCTATTCGTATACCATAGTTGAGCGTGAAGTAATTGTCGCCTTTCTGCCATTTATAGACATCCTGCAGATAGGCTTCTATGCGATGGCTTGTGATGTTGTTCCGAGCTTGCAAGGTGTATATCAGGTCTAACCTGTCAGCAGAGTGGGGGATGGAGTAGCCGCTGGAGTCGCGCATCTCGTATTCGCGTGCCTGCTCCTTGATATGCTCTGTCTTATAGCTGATGCCTGCCTCTATGTTGTGACGCTTGGTGTGATGTCTTCCTATCAACTTGAACTGTACCACATCCGCTGTCAGGTAATTACGGGCGTGCTCCATATATGTGCCTACGCCTAAACTTTCTTGTGTCTGGGTGTCGTTGAGCCAGTACTGGCCTGTGATATCATACGTTTCGCGCTCTTTGGTGTGATAGGCTGATGTAAGAAACTTTATGCTTGTTGCATCGGTTATGTTGCGCGTGATGGCTAAAGTTCCGAAAAGGGTGCTGAAGCGATCTTTTTCCTGGCCGTCAAAGTACACTTTGAATGACTTGACATTGGCTAAAGTGCCAAAGCTGGTCTCTCTGTCCTTGGGCTTGAAGTTGTAATGATTGTCTGATATGTTGCCAATGAAATCTATATTCCATCTTTTGTTTGGTGTGTATGCTATATATGTTTGATAATCAATGAAATTAGGTCTGTACTCTCCAGTGGTTTCTAATGTGTTTAGCAGGCTTCTGTTTGTCTTGTATCTGATGCCGTGGCTCATCGAAAACTTGCTGTTGCCGTAGCCAACAAATCCGCTCGCTCCTAATAGTGAGACCGTAGAGTTGGCCTCGAAGCCTTTGATGTGGCGGTAAGTGATATCCAGTACAGACGACATTCTGTCGCTATATTTTGCTTCAAATCCTCCGGTGGAAAAATCTATTCGCTCTACCATGCTGGGATTGATGACCGACAGGCCTTCCTGCTGTCCACTACTAATCAATAGTGGTCTGTATGTCTCAACTTGATTGATATAGACCGAGTTCTCATCAAACGAGCCGCCTCGTACGTTGTATTGTGCCGATAGTTCGTTATGGCTGGATACGCCTGCCTGCTGCTGTATCATCTCCTCGACGGCGTTACCGGTTACAGATGGGGCATTCTTAAGGTCCTTTGTGTCCAACTGTTGTGTTTGGGAGGTCTGTCGTCGTCTTTGTGTTACCGTAATCTCGCTGAGCGTCGCTGCAGGATGCATCACTATCTGCACGGTCATTCTTCCTTTAGGACGCCTGAATACACGTTTCCTGACGCCATAGCCAACCATCGTGAAGCGTACCTCCACAGAATCGGCTGTCTTCAGGCCTATGCTGAACTCGCCTTTCAGATTACTCATGGTGATCTTGCCCTGTGCCGCGCAGGATACTGTTACCAGCTCGAGCGCACGACCATCCTCGTCGATGATTTTGCCTTTCAGGGTAAAATCGTCTGCGACAGCGGTTAATGTGCTTAATAATAGCACGATCGTGATTATGATGCCTTTCTTGAAATGACCTCTCATACAGAGTATATAACGGATAAAATGCCATTTTATTTGCTAAAAATCCTTTTTTTCTTTGATATCTCGATAAAATGGTCTATATTTGCAGAACTAATCCGTCAAAAATAATACGACTATGAAGAAATCCCTACTGACATCGTTGTTGCTGTTGTTGGCTGTGCTTACGGCAGTTGCAGCTCCTGTTGATGAGCAAAAGGCTCGTCAGATAGCAAGTGATTTCATGTTTGGCAGGCATGCCCTCACCCGTGGCGTGAATGGCAATTTGACTCGTGCGGCTACCGGGGTGGCTGATGGGGCTGATGCCGGTGTCTATCTGTTTAATGGCCAGAATGGCTATGTGGTGGTAAGCGCGAATGATGAACTACCGGCTGTTCTAGCTTACGGAAAGAACGCCCCTTATGATGCAGAGACGGCGCCTCCTGCCATGAAGGCTTTGTTGGAGGCTTATCATTATGCAGCTGTTAGTACCAACAGAACGCGTGCTGCTGTTGCTACACATGCGGCCGTGGCCCCGCTGATCGAAACCCAATGGAATCAGACAAAACCATATAATATGTATTGTCCGGATCAGTCGCCTACGGGTTGTGTCGCAACGGCCATGGCTCAGATGATGTATTATCATCGTTGGCCTTCCACTTTTGCCTGGGACAAGATGAAAGCCTCTTATTCTGCATCCGAGACAGGCGCCGCTGCACAGGCTGTGGCCAGACTGATGGCTGATGTTGGCGAAAAGGTTTATATGAGTTATGCAAGTGACGGCTCAAGTGCTTCGGATATAGATGCCTGTGAGGCATTACGGTATCAATATGGCTATGCGGAGACTACGGATAGGATCAAGCGTGAATGCTATACTGCTGCAGAGTGGGATGAAACCATCTATAACGAATTGAAAGAGAAACGTCCTGTGCTATATTCTGCTCAGTCGGCCTCGTCGGGGCAGAATATTGTTGGTCATGCTTTTGTGATTGATGGCTATGAGGCCAAAGATCAGGTGGGCTATTTCCATGTGAACTGGGGATGGGGCGGTCAAAGCGACGACTATTTTTTGATTTCTGTCCTTAATCCGCAATATCAGTACACAGGTGGAAATGCCGGCTCGAGTGGCTATTCTTTTCAGCAGTCGGCGGTGGTAGGTGTGCAGAAAGCGGCTGGAAGCCTGACGACGAAAGGGCGCCTTTTGAGTGGGCCATGCTATACTGCTCAGGAAGAGTATGAGCGCGCTTCTTCCAATGTGGATTTCGTCTTGAATAATTTCTCATATACATTCTTTAATCTGGTTAAGCCCAAGGTTGCTCGCGACTATGAGGTTGGCATCGGACTTTATCAAGGAAGGGATTTGAAGAAAATATTGATTTCTTATGATGCAAAAAACGCAGATAAAGAAAAGAAACCCTTAGCGTATGGTTCCGGTTGGGGTGTGAAAAGTACTCTGAGTTTTGGAAAAGATCTTGCTGATGGCATCTATCAGCTTCGTGTGATAAGTCGTTTGCCTGGTGATCCAGGGTGGGCATGGGCTGCTGGCTCTACCTGCAGATATGTTGAACTGGATATTAAAGGTAAAAAGATGAAGGCTGCCGCGCATGGCCGGTACGATGAAGAAAGTGTTTCTTCGTTTACGTTTACGGTTCACTCTGTGAACGTGGAAGGAAGCCGTAAGGTGGGTGAGCCGCTGAAGATCACCATCAATCTTACCAATCTGAATAATACCAATAACCCGCCGGTCTTCCTTTTTGGTAATGCCAGTTTAGAGAAGGGAAAGGATAACTTCCAGCTCCTGACAGGAGGTGGCACGAATCTGGCTCCAGGCGAGACGGGGGATGTTGTGCTTGAATATACCCCTCAACGTGCAGGCGATTTTACTTTCTGGTTAAGTGGCAGCTCTGTAGCACTTATCAAACTCGATGAAACCAAATCTCAGTTCTCAGAGACTATCACAGGATTATCCTTGAATTTTAGTCTGGACGTGAATGGTGCCAAGCCTCTTTCTTCGGGATGGAACGAAGCACGAGGAAATTCCCTTAAGGGCACGCTTCATCTCACGAATTATGGATCGGAGGATTATAACAACAAGATCTCTATCGAAGTTTATGGCGGTAGCGCTCTTGATAAGATAGCATACATCACAAAGAGTGATGAAGTTGTCAGCATCGCGGTGGGCGATAAAAAAGACGTGTCTTTTGATTTTCAGAAGACCACGCCTGGCAATTATTATTTGCTGCTTTTCTCTGCTTATGATGACAAGGGGGTGGTGCCTCTTAATTATGAGCTGTTTGAGAAAGATGGTAAGACCTATTTTTCTTATACCTACAACTATTTGTATCTGCTCCTGACAGATACCGCCATCCGGGATGTAGTTCGCGATGCCCCCGACGCGGATGTGTATGATCTGCATGGTGTGCGTATAGGCAAGGCCTCGGATCTGAAGAATCTGCCAAAAGGGTTGTATATTATTAATAAAAAGAAGGTTGTAAGGTAAAAGTGCGAACTTTTGCGAACTAAAAAGGCATTTGCAAACTATTGCGAATGCTTTTTTTTGGTGGAATAAAAAAAACTATATACCTTTGCGCTATGATTTATGAATTACTGATAGGAATCGTGCTTTATGCAGTACTCTTCGTTGTTACTGTGCAAAACAGTCGCCGCAAGGTGATTGCTCTTCAGGAGCGTCTTGATAAGGTACGCGCGTTACAAGAGCTGCAGCAGGCACAGAGTCTACAGAATATTGAGCGCAACGAGGCTAAAATACACGAATTGGAGGTGCTCTTACAAAAGTTGGGCGATGAAAACTCGCTGCTCAGGCTCGAACTCGAAGAGAAGAAGGCTACGCTTGATTATAATAATAAGGTGGCGATCATCGAGAATGAGAAACGTCAGCAGGCAGAGACGGTCATCTTTTCTTCGGAAGTGTACCATCGTCTGCAGGATTGTTTGAACGATGGCCGTAGTCTGGGACATCAGGAATGGACGGCTTTGGATGAGTTGGTGAACAGTATCTATACGGGTTTTACAGCAAAACTCTATAATCTCTATCGCATGTCTGAGCAGGATTATCATGTCAGTTTGCTTATCAAGGTTCGCATCCAGCCAAAGGACATTGCGCAGCTCACAGCCCATTCCAAGGAAAGCGTGGCATCCACACGAAGTAGGCTGTACTCTAAAGTATTCGGGCAGAAAGGCTCGTCGAAGGACTGGGATGACTTTGTATTATCACTTTAAAAAATATAATAATATGATGATTGATTACGTAACACAACACTTGTGGCAGATGTGGGCGATATTGGCTGTTGTCTGTCTGATTTTGGAGTTGATGGCAGGCGATTTCTTTATCATCTGTTTCTCTGTTGGCGCTGTCTTTGCTGCCTTGACGGCAGCTGTTGGCGGTGGTGTGTATGTTCAGCTGATCGTCTTTGCCGTATTCTCGTTGATCAGCTTGTTCTGGTTACGTCCTTTTGCCAAACGTTATCTGCGTCAAGGGGAAGACACGCGGGTCAGCAATGCTGATGCGTTGTTAGGTCGACAGGGTAGAGTGGTAGAGACTGTTGAGGCTGATGGATTTGGACGCGTACAGATTGATGGCGACATCTGGAAAGCCGTTACAAATGAGAAGCAGGATATACCAGAGGGCTCTAACGTTTGTGTAGTTGGACGTGAGAGTACTATTATTACGGTTGAAACAATTCATTAACATTTAAAAAACTATAAGTATGGACATTGCAACTTGCATCCTGATAGCCATCGTGGTATGCGTGGTTATCTTTGCCAAAATGGCATTAGTGATTATTCCTCAGTCAGAAACCAAGATCGTTGAGCGTTTGGGACGTTATTATGCTACGCTCCAGCCTGGAATCAATCTGATTATTCCGTTTATCGATCGCGCCAAGTCGATCGTTGTACTGAATCATGGACGCTACATGTATTCCACAACCATCGATTTGCGTGAGCAGGTGTACGATTTCCCCAAACAAAACGTGATTACTAAGGATAATGTACAGACGGAGATCAATGCCCTGTTGTATTTCCAGATCGTTGATCCTTTCAAGGCAACCTATGAGATTAATAATCTGCCTAACGCTATTGAGAAACTTACACAGACTACTCTGCGTAACATCATTGGTGAATTGGAACTCGATGAGACCCTGACCTCGCGTGACACCATCAACAAAAAGTTGAGTGCTGTGCTCGATGATGCAACCGACAAATGGGGTGTTAAGGTGAACCGTGTAGAGCTGCAGGACATTACACCTCCCGATTCTGTGCTTACTGCTATGGAGAAACAGATGCAGGCAGAGCGTAACAAACGTGCGCAGATCCTGACTTCGGAGGGCCAGAAAGCCGCTGAGATCTTGGCGTCAGAGGGTGAGAAAACGGCCATCGTCAATAAGGCTGAGGCTGCCAAGCAGCAGGCTATCCTCCAGGCAGAAGGTGAGGCGCAGGCGCGCATCCGTAAGGCTGAGGCTGAAGCAAAAGCCATAGAACTCATTACCCAGGCTGTGGGAAAGAGTACCAACCCTGCAAACTATCTGCTGGCACAGAAGTATATCCAGATGATGCAGGAGTTGGCTGAGGGCGATAAGACTAAAACCGTATATTTGCCGTATGAAGCAACAAACCTTCTTGGCTCAATTGGTGGCATAAAAGACTTATTTAAATCAGAATAATACTAAAATGTAAAAATTCGCAGCATTTTGCTGCGAATTTCATTTAAATTGTGTATCTTTGCACCCGAGTAAGATTAGATATTATGGTACACAATATTTTTAAGGGGCTGGGCATAGCGCTCATTACCCCATTCAAGGAAGATGGTTCGGTTGACTATGATGCGCTGATACGTCTTGTGGACTATCAACTAAACAACGGCGCCGACTTCTTTTGCATTCTTGCCACCACAGGCGAGACACCAACACTTACGCGTGAAGAGAAGCAGAAGATTAAGGATTTAGTTGTTGATTATGTGCAGGCGCGTGTTCCTATTCTGATAGGATGTGGTGGTAACAATACTGCTGCTGTTGTTGAAGAGCTTAAAACAGCTGACTTCAAAGGTATCGACGGTGTGCTTAGTGTTTGCCCCTATTATAACAAACCGTCGCAAGAGGGACTCTATCAGCATTTCAAAGCTATTGCAGCTGCCACTCAGTTGCCTGTTGTGCTTTATAATGTGCCAGGCCGTACTGGTGTGAACCTTCAGGCTGCCACTACCGTTCGGTTGGCTCGCGACTGCCAGAACATTGTGGCTATCAAGGAGGCCAGTGGTAATCTGGAACAAGTAGATGAGATTATCAAGAATAAACCTGCAGATTTCGATGTTATCTCGGGTGATGATTCACTGACCTTCCCAATGGTTAGCTGTGGTGCCGTAGGTGTTATCTCTGTTATCGGTAACGCACTTCCTAAGGAGTTCTCAAGAATGATTCGCTTGCAGATGCGTGGCGAATACGATCCGGCCCGCACCATTCACCATCGTTTCACAGATCTGTTCTCTTTGTTGTTTGTGGATGGTAACCCTGCTGGTGTCAAGGCGATGCTCTCTGAAATGGGCTTCATCCAAAATGTATTACGCCTGCCATTAGTGCCTATGCGTATCAATAATATGCAACGCATGTCGGAGATACTGAAGGAACTGAAAATATGATAGAGAGTAAGGTTATACACGAGATTACCCAATTGACGGGAAAAGATGTGCTCTATATTGCTGAGAGGCATAAGAAAGAGTTTACCTATCCCATCCACAATCATAAGGTTTTTGAACTTAACTTCGTAGAGCATGCCCCGGGCGTTCGTCGCATTGTGGGCGACTCTAATGAAGTGATTGGCGATTACGATCTTGTGCTCATAACCAGTCCCGATCTTGAGCATGTGTGGGAACAGGGAACCTGTAACAGCGAAGATATTCATGAGGTGACTATTCATTTCGAGTTTGACTTCTCAGAGGATAGTATCTTCTCCCGTAATCCATTTGCATCAGTACGTAAGATGATGGAGGAGGCACGTAAGGGCCTTAGTTTCCCCATGGATGCTATCATGCGCGTTTATCCGCAACTCAACTCTCTATGTAGTGTAAAGGATGGCTTTTATGCCTTTATGCAGTTCCTGACAATCCTCTATGAACTCTCAAAATGTGATGGGGCTCATACGCTGGCCTCCAGCAGTTTTGCCAAAGTAGAGGTGTCGAGTGATAGTCGACGCGTGCAGAAGGTGAAGAATTATATTGAGCAGAACTATAAAAAAGAAATCCGACTTAATACGCTGGCTGACCTGGCAGGTATGAGCCCATCGGCTTTTAGCCGTTTCTTTAAGCTTCATACCGGACGGAACCTGAGTGAGTATATTATCGACCAGCGGTTGGGCTATGCCAGTCGTATGCTTGTCGACAGTACCAATTCTGTGGCTGAAATCAGTTACGCTTGCGGATTCAATAATCTCAGTAACTTTAATCGTATTTTCAAGAAACGTAAGGGGTGCAGTCCTTCGGAATTCCGTGAAAACTATCATAAAACGCGGATTATCGTGTAGAAATGAACTTTTTTTGGAAAAAAGCCTGTAAAAGTTTGGTGGTTTCAAAAATAATCCGTACCTTTGCACCCGCAAATCAGAAATGATGGAATTTCGGTTCCGTAGCTCAACTGAATAGAGCATCTGACTACGGATCAGAAGGTTGTGGGTTTGAATCCCGCCGGAATCACAAAAACAGAGGTTTTTGGTGGCCGATTTTCCTGAAAATATTGATTGCTACGGTTCCGTAGCTCAACTGAATAGAGCATCTGACTACGGATCAGAAGGTTGTGGGTTTGAATCCCGCCGGAATCACAAAAGCAAGGAATAGCGAGCAAAGTTTTACTTTAGCTCGTTATTTTTTTGCTTTTTGTAACCATTAGCCCGTGGCAGGGCTAAGGGTTCGACAAAGTCAATTCGCCGGAATCACAAAGAGAGGTATTTTAATACCTCTCTTATTTTGTTTTAGTATATTTATAACTAAACAAAAAATAGTCTTAACTATATCAATGATGTAAGCTACAATAATGACTATAGTTCAGTTTCGTATGATGACTACAGCGGCTATTCTGATGACGTTGCTGCGTATGATGATTTTATGGCATCAATGGATGATGATTATTAGATTGGTGTGATTAATCCCAAGTCCAGTGTTGGCGGAGTTCGCTGGTGATGGTGTCCCAGTCGTACTAAGTCGGTCCATGGAATGCGCTCGTTCTTAGGGAAAGCTGACTCGTAGAGCTGCTTGACCTGTATGTTATCCGCTTGTGCAGCAGTCATCTTCTTTTCTATCATTATCTATTCATTTTAATTTGATGATGTCGGACCAGCGTGTGGTGGGGTTCGGACTTTTGAAATCGTGCTTGATGGCGTTGGCGAAGACGTTGGCCTTTCCTTTGCCGTCTTTCCTTGTGTATTGCTGGGCACCGATGACGATTGTTTCGGAGCCGTTTAGGCGATTGATGCGGTCTATGACCTCGTCGAGGCGACGCATCTTCTCGATTTGTTCGGCGTTGATGTCGAACAGGTCTTGCTGGATGGGACTGTCGGGACCGATACCCATGACAATCACACCGGCTTTCTTGTATTGATAGCCTTGGCGGTAGATTTTTTGCAGCACGTCGCAAGCGGCACCTACGATGGGGATGGTGCTGCTGGTGGGCGTGATGAGCCGTGTCTCCTGGAAGTTCCAGTACTGGGCGAGGTCTTCACGGAAGGCATTCGTATTCACAAAGACGCCAACAGTTGAAGCCACAGTGTTCTGCAGACGTAACTTCTCTGCACAGCGAGCGGCATAGTTTGAAACATGCGTGCGCAGTGTGTCAAAGTCTGATATCATTCCATTGAACGAGCGACTGGTGCAGATGGATTTCTTTTTGGCCAGTTCCTCGTTGGGCACAGTATCTTCACCGTTGAGCTCCTGCCAGGTGCGCACGATGTTGATGTTGTTGAAGGTGAGCTGCACCCAGTCCTTATGATGGCAGGCAAAGTCGTAGGCAGTCTTGCATCCAAGTGCTTGCAGCTTTGCCGCATAACGACGACCGATGCCCCAGACGTCTTCGATGGGAATCAGTTTCAGCGCCTTGATACGCTTTTCGTTCGTGTCTATCATGCAGCAATGGTGGTAACCCTCGTACTTCTTGGCGAACTTCGAGGCTATCTTAGCCAACGTCTTGTTCGGTGCCAGACCGATGCTGATGGGCATGCCCACTTCGCGTTTCACCCGCTTATGCAGTCGCTCGCCCCACTGTTGCAGTTGGTCGAGCTCAATGCCGTCGAGGTACATAAAGCACTCATCGATGGAGTAACGGAAATAAGCGGGTGTTTCCTTGCGGATGATACTGATGATACGGGCTGTTAGTTCTCCGTACAACTCATAGTTAGACGAGAAAACGGCTATCTTGTTATTTGGGAATAGCTGCTCCAGTTGAAAGTACGGTGTGCCTTCCTTCACGCCCATGGCCTTGGCCTCGTTTGATCGTGCCACGACGCAACCATCGTTGTTCGAGAGAACCACGACAGGAACGCCCTTCAGGTCGGGCCTAAAGACACGCTCGCATGAGACGTAACAATTATCGAGGTCGGCTATTCCGTACATAGTGATGTAAGATGTTAGAACTTCTCGAAGGTGCGGATGAGGTGGATAACGGTGCCCCAGACCTCGAAGTTATCACCGGCTTCTACCTTGAAGACGGGATAGTCGGGGTTGGCAGGTCGGAGTTCGATGTAGCCATCAGACTTGTGGGTAAGGTCGAGATACTTCATGGTAAACTCGCCGTTCCAGAAGGCTACGACGATAGAGCCGTTGTGCGGCTCTACGGCCTTGTCGATGATGACACGGTCGCCATCATAGATGCCAGCGGCCTTCATTGAGTCGCCCTCCACATCCCCATAGAATGATGCTTCAGGGTGACGGATATAGTCGCGGTTGAAGTCCAACGTCTCGTGGATGTAGTCCTCTGCAGGCGACGGAAATCCCGCCTTGATGCCTGCATGCTCCAGTTCCAATTTGGTATCGAATACACCTCTTTTTATCTTAATGTTGCCCATTTTTGCTAATATTTCCCAAATAACGTTGCAAAGATACTGAATTTGCCGCATTTTGTGTTATTTTTGCAAACAGATTTAAGTGAAATTAGGTAATATGCTACCCGTTGATACAACCAATATGTGCTCGCACTTGCAGCGGAAACTGTTGTTTTAGGGGTATATTTTTCACTAATTAAAGAACAACGTATCTCATTTTTTTGTATATTTGCACCGTTGTTTAGTTTAAGTATTATGATGAAGAAGTCTATTATCCTTTTAGTATTAGCCTTTATTACGCTTTCAATGAGCGCACAGAGTGACTTTGATATTGCTCAGTCATTCATGAACAAGAAAGGTATTAAACTCGTTCCTAACGAGCGTTCTCTAACAAGAGGTACAGACGTACTATACAGCATTTTTATTGGTGCTGAGGACAAAGGATTCTGTATTGTAGTGAATGGCAAGGTGGTTGGGTATGACACAATATACAGAATAAGAAAAAGCAAGTAGTTAAATAATTCGTACTTCAGAAAACTAATTAAATATTCTGAGAATGTTTGTGCTATGATAAGATAATAAGCTTATGAAGAGATTCTATTTTTCAATTATGATGTTGTCAGTGATTGTTGCAGCATTGAATTTTTCATCATGCAGCAAAAGTGATGATGGTGAAAATGGTGGTAATGGTGGTGGTGAGAAAAGTCTAGTAGTTGATAAAGTTGCATATTACGCAGACGCAAGCCTTACTGAGAATACCAGTAGGGGATTGCACCTTTCCATTAGTTGTATGGAGAATCCAAATTCTATACCAGTCAAGGAATTGGATTTTTACATCATAGGAATTAAAAAGGTTACTGATTTAGGGGAAGGAGATACTTTCTACGGTGACGACCTAGCCAAAATCAACATTGAGAATTTTGGGACAATTGGGCTTTATGAGAAGCAATATGAGATTACTAGTGGAAGTATTTCAATTCAATCAATAGATAGATATAAGGTTAAGGTGAGGTTTAACGATTTGATGTTTTCTTTGGAAAGTTCCACTAATATTTATGGTGAAGATTATGACCCTCAGAATCCAACAACACACAAAGTAAGTGGAACTGCATCATTCCATAACAGCTTTTTTGAGGGAGGTGATTGGTCTCCTTTCTACTAAACCAGATTACTTATTCGTAAAATTAAAATGAGGACGGTTGCAGCCGTCCTCATGCTATTAAAAGGAGATAAGGATGTCGCAGTTTTCTAGGGAATCATTTGTGTCAAATGTCCGTCTTCTTATTCTCCCATGCCTTACGGTAATGGGCATCCTCTCTTATATCAGTGTAGTTTTACCTATATTCTGGAAGGCCCTTATAAGGGCAAGGCATACATTTCTTCAAGAGGTACTACCTTCTATTTTATGTATATACCTGAAAGTAGAGAAATGTATGTTTACGGACATGGGTACGGTGATGACTTAGATTTTGTATTTAGTAAGCAATAATTATTCATTTCTGAATCAATTTGAATAATTAATGATTATATCGACGATAATTGTCATCTAATGCTTGGGCGACGACGCCGACGAATGACTGGCCGATGTTATCAGCCAGGAAGTCACGGAGGTTGAGGACTGAGGAATAATACTTCCGAGAGAACCACTTTTTAGCGACACGACGCTTTTCACGACCGATATCCCCGTGGTTTCCACGGGGAATTTCTTTTCCTGTGCCGAAGTCTTGCCTTTGTCAACCAGAACGACTTTGATACGGTTTATATTTTTCTTCATTATGTACTTTTTGAGTGCAAAGGTACAGAAAAAAGAGAAAAAATGTAGAAATGCTGATGCGATAATCAGGGTATATGGATCTTTTTTTGTATATTTGCCGGCAAATAACGAAATTCAAAAACGAGAGACTATGATTAAGATGTATGTGATGGAGACCTGCCCAGACTGCGAGTATGTTGAGAAGCAGGTGGAGGGAAATCCAAACTTTGAGGTGATTGACATTGGTAAGCATGTCAGGAACCTGAAGCAGTTTATCAAGCTTCGTGATACGCATCCTGCGTTTGACGAAGCGAAGGCGGTAGATGACCTGGGTATTCCCTGTTATGTGCTGGAGGATGGCACGGTGACGCTCTACTCTAAGGACGTTGGCCTGGAGCCACGACCTCAGGACGAGGGTGCTGCTTGCAGCATCGATGGAAGAGGATGTTAACTTGTAGCCTAAAAATAGGCAGCCGGATTTTATTGGGCTGCCTATTTTGCAATTGTAGATGAAATTATTCATACCATAGTTCTCCACCGAGAAGCGAGGTATTTCTACTGGTTTCTTCTCGGTCGTCTCGCGTATAATCTTTATACTGCGGGTAAAGATTAGAGTTGTTAGTAACCATAAAAGTAGCAATTAAAACAATCCATATATAATTTATCGGTGCAAAGATACGGCGAAAATCAGAATCTCACAATCCCTATTTCATGGTATTTTGCAAAAAAATGGATAATAATTTGGTGGATTCATGGAAAATATCTACATTTGCGACCTGAAAACATAATTCTATCACAAAAAGAATTAATTGAAGCAAAAAATGAAGAGAATGACAATGGATTCAAACAACTGCCGAGCGGTTCATTGGAGAAGTTAAAAAAACTTGGTCTTTGAATCGGCGATGGTGATTTGTGCCTTGTCGACAAAAGTGTTCTTTGACATTTTGCTACAATTGTTTTGATGATGTGATAGAGTTACCCCACAAAGGATGACTTTATATATACTTAGGTGAGTACTCAATAGTGCTTACCTATAAACTCTTGCGCCCCAAACCTTTGGGGCTTATACCTTATTTCTTATTTATAGATTTTGAACCATTATTATTGTTATGAACCATAATTTGAATAGGCTTATCAACGATTTTAGAAATCAGACTTATCTTACTATCTGGAAGCACATGAACGCTATGGCGGTAAACTATGCTGTCTACTCTAATCGAATAAAGGGCTTTGCCCCGTACTTATATAATTGTGACATTTATATTTATGCCGACTCAAGAAACTTGGTGGTGGTATGCGTAGACTGCAGCAAACACAGACAAAAGCAGTGTTATGACGAGACCCAGAACATCGACATGATGATATACAAACCAGGATGCGAACCTCGCGAAAGCACTGTGTGGAAGCTGAAGGAGACGATGGAAATCATAAAGAGTCGACTCAGGAAATCCCAAGCCAGTCTGAAGGTTTACAGCATTTTGCTGACAGAGGATACTATCAACAATGCCTTCGAACTGGAGGATGATTGGGAAAAGAACTGCATCAAGGTGATTGATAACTGCAGTCATCTAAAACTACGCAAGGCTGGCGTGAACTCTGATGACGATCTGGCGGGCAAGGTGTATTTCGACATCGTGACTGACGAGAGTATTGATACCAAGCCAGAGCCAAAGGATGAAACTGAAGCCGAGGAGTACGACGAGTTCGAAAAGATGCTTTACGACTTAGTGAATGATCACTTCGACGATGATACGGAGGACATAATTGGATCGACAATAAAAGACTACGCTGCTGAGGATACCGCAGAACCTCCAGCAGAAGAGCCTGAACCGCAGGAGCCAGAGACTCCAACAACTAAGAGTGAGACGATAGACCAGAATCTGGGTTTGAGTGTTGACATCGAGGTACTTGAGCCCATCAACAACCCTCGCGAGGAACTCGACAAACTGATAGGCTGTGGAGATATCAAGCGACGTATGGATGAACTTGTGGCTCTGACCACATACAACAAAACCATGCAAGAGCTGTTTCCTAATAGCAAACAGCACGAAGTATCGCTACACAGCGTATTCCTGGGTCGACCAGGTACAGGCAAGACTACCGTCTGCAAAATCTTCGGATCGCTGCTGCATCAGGCAGGTGCATTGTCCAAGGGTCATGTGGTGCTATGCGACCGTGGTACGTTTATCGGAACCCTGTGGGGTGATGAAGAGCGCTCTGTTCGTCAGGTACTGGAAAAAGCAAAGGGCGGTGTGCTGATGATAGATGAGGCGTATCTACTGAACAGCAAGAATGACAATGACCCAGGAAAGCTCGTGCTGCAACTATTGATGAACATACTGGCAGATGAGAGCCAGCGTGACATCGCAGTGGTGCTATGCGGATATAAGGATCAGATGGAGAAACTGCTGGAGATGAATCCTGGACTACAGTCAAGATTCCCCAATAAGTTCGAGTTTCAGGACTTTAGCGTGGATGAATTACTTGAGATAACCCAAACACGCATCAGAGACTACGAATATAGTTTTACCAATCAGGCTTGGGAGAAGTATCGCGGCATACTCTGTCAGGCATATCAGGTCCGGGACCCGCAGACATGGGGCAATGCCCGATTCGTAGCCAACCAGTTGGAGCGCATCTATATGCAGCACGCGACAAGATGTGTGATGCAGAAACCTGGGGATAAACAAGAATGGCGTCAACTGACGGCAGAGGATATCGTCCCTATAGAGGTTGTACGTCCCAAAACTAAGATTGGGTTTTAATGTTGATTTCGTCATCGGGGCAATCAACCATTCCCAGACGGAAAACACCGTCCATTGTGATGATGAATTTGGGTAGTAGCATACTTTTAATCTGTTACCACTTCATTGAAATGCTCCTTGCCCCAAGCTATCAGAGCCGTAAGTACAGGCATC
>JAEEGK010011558.1_pt1 | contig 20150 bp, 20 predicted proteins | sample 8958771 | NCBI WGS metagenome assembly JAEEGK01 (sample SAMN16246547, study PRJNA631951) | gut metagenome | biome: gut microbiome; feature: rumen; material: SC-attached | host: Bos | place: Iran: Karaj | collected 2018-10
CAATTCCGCCACAGCGGCACATAGATACGGAACAAAATTATATTATCATTGCGTATTCAGTTTGTCAATGAATTTTTTATGTTCAAACAATCCCGTTTTGATGCAGTCGTTTCCACAAAAGCACAGCCGCAATCACACCGAGAAGCGCCGTCGTCCACTGGGGAATACCCATGGATATCTGCAACAGATTCTTTACCTGCCGGGGCACATGGAACAGATTACAGACGATGCCCGTGCAAGACCACAGGGTCACCGCTTTCAGCAACGGCGCAAACACATAATGCTTCCACTGTTTCTGCTGCTTCACCACCAGACAGAAAACCAGATTACCCAAAAATACTACTGCCACCATCGGCAACAAGGACAAATGCCCCTGAAGGAATGCAAAAAGCGGAAGAAGAAAACAGATGATACCTGCATACAATATACCGCTCCCCCACACAGCAAAACAAAGGCAGAGATTCACCACCGTACCAATCAGCAGCATGGAAGCAATGGGAGGCAGCGGCAAAAGAACCCGCAAAGCCTGCGTGACAGCCGCAACTGCCAGACACAGCGCTGCCCGCGTCAGGGCACGGTTATCCCGGACCGGTTTCATTTTGTCTGTTCCTGGATATAGTCTTCAAAAACGTCCTGCAGCTGCAAGGTAAATTTACCGGGTTTACCATCACCGATCACACGGCGGTCGATTTTTGCTACCGGCATGATTTCACAGCGACAGCCGCACAGGAGTGCTTCATCCGCGTTCAAGGCAAAGTCTTTGGTAAAGGCTTTCTCAATCACCTGCATATCCAGAGCCGGGGCCAGCTTCTCTTTGATCAGACGGCGCATCCCATTGTCATGGATGCTGCCCAGCTTCATGGGATACGTCCACAGCATTTCATCTTTCACAACCATAAAGGTCGACTCAGTAGCTTCTGTTATCTTTTCATCTCTTACAAATAACGCATCGTAGAATTTCCCTACCCGTGCCTTGTTTCTCGCCAGGATTTCCGGCAGGCGGTATAGTGTGTTCAGGTCGCATTTGACGGCACGCTCGTCAGGCACCGTAAGCAAATTCACGCCTGTCTGCCGCATTTCCGCCAATGCCGCCCTGTCCAGCGGAACTGCCTGCATAATCAGTTCCGGTTCGCACTGTCCCGGAAAGTCCAGCTCGTATGGTCCTATACCCCGTGTCACCTGGGTATAAAGCAATCCGTCCGTAATCTCTGCTGCTTCAATTAACCGGTTCGTAAAATCAACCATTTCATCCACCATGTAGAAACCGGGAATCCTGATCTGCACTATGGCATTAAACAGATTCTCCATATGCGCTTCCGCATGAAGGGCTTTCCCGTTATACACGGGAATAATTTCATACACGCCGTCCCCGAACTGGTGTCCCCGGTTAAAGGGATGCACATTGATTTCTTCTGCATCCACAATATCGTTATTGATTAAAATCAGATTGGTTTTCATGTGAACCTCCATTCTTACCATTTGCTGGGTATACCTTCAATTTTATCTACATTCACCATGGATGCCAACATCGTAGCCAGAAGGCGGTTTCTGCTGTCATACATTTCGCCTATAATGACCATGGTACTCCGGCCGTGATGTTTGATGTTGCTGATCATACGCACCGTACTATCTATGCTGACATTACTGATGAAGTTCATGGAAAAACTTGCCGTCACCACTACTTCCCCAACGGAAGCCCCGGTTACTCCCAGCACAGAGTCGGCCAGCGCTGTCAGCACGCCGCCATGGACTACATTACGGTGGTTGGCATGCTTGTCATGCTCAATATGCAGACTAACCTGCGCACCCCCACAATAAATCTCATCAATACTTATGTGGAAAAAATCCGACATAAAGCAGTTATGCTTGTAGATTTCCCGGATACGTGCAGGAACGTCCAGAAAATAACCCGTTTCCGGATCCCGCGGCAGATTTGAAGGTGGAAACCCGGTTTTACTCTGTATTTTTTCCTGTTCTTTCATTGGCTTTGTCTCCTGTTATAAAACACTATTAGATTTAACAGAATTATTCTCCCATACTTTTTAATATTATTACGTTGCGTCCTTTTTGTCAATTTTGTGCTATAATCATATTTGAAACAACATAAAGCATAACCGGCTTAGCAAAGGAGGCTGCATCGCAATGAATTGGTTTATTCCCTACAGCAGCATTCACACCAGTGTTTTTCATGACCCAGTCCTGTTGTTTCCTTTTTCCTGCGACGATGGTCACGGCGATTACAACCGCAGCTACGACAAAGACTACGACGATTTTGATTACGCAGACTACTCCACCGGAAAAGAAGACAACAACTTCCGTACCCAGCAGAAGAAAAAACGCAAAACGCAGAAACAAATTATAGAAGATATTCTCAACCGCTGGGACTGAAGCATTAGCAAATCAGTTCCTTTACAAAAACAAAAGCCTGTATCCACATGGGTACAGGCTTTTTTTATTTAATAAAATTATGTCGAAAAGCGTGAATCCATTATCCCACTACTGCTGCGCAGCGGTCGCACAGATCCGGGTGGGTTTCGTTTTTACCCACGCTCTCGCTGTAGGTCCAACAGCGTTCACATTTGTGACCATCAGCCGGTTTAACGGTAACCTTCAGGTCATTGCGCCCGGTAGCTTCTTCTCCTTCCGCAGCACCTTCATGCACTTCCACCTGGGAAACAATAATCAGCGTAGGCAGGTCTTTTTCCACAGACTTCAGAATCTCCAAAGCTTCCCCTTCCGCGTACAGAACCACCTTAGCCTCCAGGGAATTGCCGATAGTTTTGTTCTGGCGATGACCTTCTAGTACCTTTGTCACTTCACTGCGGATGGCAATAAAGTTATCAAATTTTGTTTCCAGCGCTTCGTTGATATATTCTGCCTTAACTTCCGGCCAGGGCAGCATCTGAACGGATTCCGGAGCATTAGCCGGTTTCTTCATGAACTGCCACACTTCTTCCATGGTAAAGCTCAATACCGGAGACAGCATCACGATTAAATCGTTCAGAATCTCATACATGGCTGTCTGAGCGCTGCGACGGGCCGGGTCGTCCGCTTTGGAAACGTACAGACGGTCCTTGATGATATCCAGATAGAAACTGGACATTTCTACCGTGCAGAAGTTGTGGATAGCATGGAACAGCACATGGAAGTCGTAGGCTTCGTAGGCTGCTTCCACTTCCTTCTTCAGTTGCTGCAGGCGCATCAGTGCCCACTGGTCCAGCTCCTGCATATCGGCAAAGGCAACTTTGTTATTTTCATAATCAAAGTCGTTGGTATTGCCCAAAATGTAGCGGATGGTGTTACGGATTTTGCGGTATGCATCCGACAGCTGCTTCATGATTTCTTTGGATATACGGATGTCCTGCTTGTAATCAGCGGAGGCAGCCCACAGACGGATAATATCCGCACCGTACTGTTTGATAAGATCCTGGGGAGCGATGACATTACCGACGGATTTGGACATTTTCCGTCCGTCTCCGTCTACCACATAACCGTGGGTCAGAACATATTTATAAGGTGCATGGCCGGTCACCGCCACGGAGGTCAGAAGGGAGGACTGAAACCATCCGCGATGCTGGTCGCTGCCTTCCAGATACATGGCGCAGGGCCATTCCAGTTCCGGACGTTTGGTCAAAACGCCCATGTGGCTGGAACCGGAATCAAACCACACATCCATGATATCTTTTTCTTTACGGAAATGGGTATGACCGCATTTCGGGCACTTCGTCCCTTCCGGCAGCAACTGGTCTGCTTCATATTTCCACCAGGCATCACTACCTTCCTGCTCAAAAATGTTGGCAATTTTGTCAATGGTCTCCTCGTTTACCAGAGGCTCGTTGCATTTCTCGCAGTAGAAAATAGGAATGGGCACGCCCCAGACACGCTGGCGGCTGATACACCAGTCATGACGGTCCGCAATCATATTGTGGATGCGGGGTTCGCCCCAGGCCGGAATCCACTTAACTTCGTTATGAATGGCATTCAGCGCCGCTTCCCGGAACCCGTCCACGGAAGCAAACCACTGCTCGGTAGCGCGGTAGATGATGGGGTTCTTGCAGCGCCAGCAATGGGCGTACTGGTGATGGATGTTCTTCTTGCCTAACAGCATGCCCAGTTCCGCGATATATTTCAGGATCGGTACGTTTGCATCGAACACGAACAGACCTTTAAAGCGCTCACCGGCTTCTGCCGTCATCCTGCCCTGTTCGTCTACCGGGCAGACGATAGGCACATTGTATTTCAGACAAGTCAGATAGTCCACATCACCGTGACCACCAGCAGTATGCACGCAGCCGGTACCGGTTTCCAGGTCAACATAGTCTGCCAGGCAAATCATGGATTTTCGATGGTTGTATTCGGGGAACGGATGCTCGCATTCCGCAAATTCCATCTCGCGGCCTTTGACCGTCCCCAGCACTTTGCCCAGGGTCAGGCCCGCTTCCGCCGCCACGTTGCTGACCAGTTCGCTGGCCATGAACAGCACTTCATCACCGTTTTCCACAAAGGAATATTCAAAATCAGGATGCAGCGTAACAGCCATGTTGCCCGGAATGGTCCAGGGTGTGGTGGTCCAGATTACAACATAAACCGGCCGGCCGTTTACGCCTTCCGGAGTCTTGCCATTGTCTTTGATCAGTGGGAATTTTACATAAATGGTCGGTGTTTTCTGGTCCGCGTATTCGATTTCCGCTTCCGCCAGCGCGGTTTCGCAATGGGGGCACCAATATACAGGTTTCAGCCCTTTATAAATGTATCCTTTGTTGGCCATGGCGCCAAACACCCGGATTTGCTCCGCTTCAAAGGAATGGTGCAGGGTCAGGTACGGATGATCCCAGTCTCCCAAAACACCTAAACGTTTGAACTCTTCCCGCTGGATGTCGACGAACTCATGGGCATACGCATCACATTTTGCCCGCAGATCCAGTGCCGTCATGCTGTGACGGTCCACGCCCATGGCGTTGAGGCAGGCGTGTTCGATAGGCATGCCGTGGGTATCCCAGCCGGGAACATAGGGCGTGTCAAAGCCTTTAGCATATTTATATTTAATAATGATATCTTTCAACACTTTATTCAGCGCATGTCCCATGTGGAGATGGCCGTTGGCATAGGGAGGCCCGTCATGGAGAACCCACTTGGTATGCCCTTCATGCAGTTTCTGTTTCTTCTCATAAATCTTGTTTTCTTCCCAGAATTTTAACAGATCCGGTTCACGTTTCGGCAGGTTGCCCCGCATCGGAAACTCAGTTTCCGGTAAATTCAGAGTCTTGCTGTAATCCACTTTCTTCTCCTCCTAACTCGTTACTGTGCAAGGAAAAAATCTATTTTTTCCGTATAAAAAACTAGTCTCGTCCATAAAGGGACGAGACTATACTTAACCCGTGGTACCACCCTCATGACAGAAATCATCTGCCACTCGTTCAGCGCGATAACGTGCGCCGGTCCGTCCATGCTTACTCAGTTGTTCAGCAGGCTGCTCCAAAGTGATCTTCACACTGCCGAAATATTTGTCCGGGCTTCCACCCTCCCCGGTTCGCTTTACCATTTCTGCAGGCTACTGTCTTTTTCTCAGCAATTGTCAACTATACTATTGTCCGGCGCAGCAGAACCACGCCTGTAATGAAGCTATTTTACTACTTTTGGCATAGCGCGTCAATAGCACTCAGCTTAAATTTATGGATACCGAAGCCCTCCTGCGCCTGTAAATGGGACAGGTCGTTCAGGCGGAATACAGCGTGTTCCCTCCATTTGTTGATGCCCAGTACAGACAGACTGGAGGGAAGGATATCCACCGAAAAGTTAAGGCGGTTAACATCCTCAATGTCCATACCCAGCCAATCAAAAATAATGTTCTGTATCGTTCCCTTATGGGATATGATGATAAGGTTTTCCTTATCCCAATCTGCCACCTTATGCATTCCGTCCACGGTACGCCGGAAGAATTCACGCCGGGTTTCCCCGCCGGGATAGTTCCGGTGGTCCAGTTCTTTTAAGGTGGGAGACGGACAATATATGCTCCTGGCTTCGCTTTCTTTTAACCCGGCGGCCTTTCCATTATTCTTTTCCCGGAGGAACGCAAAGTCCTCCACTTTTTCTATACCCAGTTTTTCCGCAAAGATAACTGCCGATTCATGAGCCCGTTTCAAATCGCTGCACAGAATCCGGAAACACGGCATCTTATTGGAAAAATCCTTCGCCAGCTTCTCCGCTGCCGCCTCAATCTGCCTGCGTCCTTTATCCGTCAGGTTCGAATCTGTCCAACCGCCGGTAAAATGCTCCGTATGGTGCGTCGCCTCTCCGTGTCGTACAAGAATGATCATATCAGGATTCCTTGTTCCCTTCCGGCCCCGGGGCAGCGTTTTTGGTTTCCGGTTCTACAGTTTCGCCGGCCGGTTCCGGCTTTACTTCAACACTCTGCGGTCTGGGTTCCGCCGATTTCTGCAACTCGCTCAAGGCGACACGCAAATCCGCGTTCTTCCGGGGAAAGCCATTCCGGTTGAAAACCATAGGCCCGCGGGGATTAAATCTCGAAAAGAGCGGTTTACGCATCCCGCTAAACCCGTTGTTTTTGGATACTGAAAGCCTGGCATCCGAAACAGGGTTCGGGTTTTCACCAGCGGATGCGCTGTCTTTATCCGCTAATGTGGATTTTTCTTCCGCAGCAGCCGCAGCATTTGCTTCGGCTGCTTCAGGAAAATTTACTTTAGCCGGTTTCTCCTTCTCAGGTACCGCTGCAGGTTTAACCTCCGGTTCTTCCACAACGGCTCCTCCGGCAGGCGCAACCGCTGCAACGGTTTTTTCCGGGTTCTCCATTGTTGCTTTATTCTCAGTATCCGCCACAAATTCCGCCTTCACCGGCTCTGCTTTTGTTTCCAGAACCGGTTCTGCTGTCCTGACTGCCTGCAGCTTGGGTTGCACCAGCTGATCAACAGCATATTCTGCTTCAAAATTATCATATAAGGACAATTGAGACTGTAACAGGCTCTTCAGCTGCTTGCTCTGGGAGTTTGCCTTGCTCACCATGGTATTATATGTGTCCATGGCAGCGGCCGCTTTGGTCTCTGCCACAAATACCATCTTCTGGCTGCGTTCCGTCGCTTCACGGATCAGAGAACGGCTTTGTTCCGTTGCTTCCGCTACCATCTGCTGAGATTTTTGTGTCGCTTCGGTAATCATGTTCTGGGAACTCTGATTCGCTTCCGCCATCATATCCTGGGATTTCTGCCTTGCTTCCGCTATCATATCCTGAGACTGCTTCTGGGCGTTGGCAATCATCTCATGAGCCTTCTGGGTGGCTTCTGCCACGATGTTCTGGGATTGCTGGTTCGCATCGGCCATAACCTGGTTGGCATGGGCTGAAGCTTCCGCAGCCAGGGTGCGTGCCTGCTCCCGGCTGTTCGCCAACTGGGACTTGCAGCTATCTTCCGCTTCCACCTTCATCCTGGCCACTTCAATTTCTGCCAGGCTCTTCATCTTATTCACGAATGACTGCGTCTCTTCCCGCAGCTTGCTGGTCGAAGAATCGGTTTTGCTGCGCAGACCCGTTGCATAGGAATCCGCGTCAGTACGGGTGGACTTTCCGTAATCGTCCGCTTCACCCCGTGTTTTTGATGCATATTCGTCAGCCATTTTCCGGACTTTTTCCGCATAGGCATCCGCTTCGGATTTCATACGGGTGATCTCAGCCTCAGTATCAGCCCGCAGTTTATTGCAAAACGAAACTGCCGCCTCTTTCTGTTTATTGCAGGCCAGTTCGGTTTCCCTGGTCAGCACCTGCGCCTTCTGAAGACTGCTCTTCTTAACTTCATCTGCCGTTTCCTGAGCCACCACCAGCGTACTCTGCATGGTGCTCTCCATCCGCTGGTAATACTCCAGCTTGGCGCTGACCCGCTCTACGGAATCTTTTAACTCCACGTTATCCTGATATAAACGCTCGTAATCTCTTGAAATCTGGGAAAAGAACTGATTGACTTCGTCCGTGTCGTAACCACGAAAACCTTTGGAAAATGTCTTCCCATTTAAGTCCAATGGTGTCAGCATGTTGTTTCCTCCTGCTAAAAAACTATATCGCTTTAATCATTGTATTTCTTCTCGGATATTTTAGATATTATATATTTATTCTCATGGCAGGCGCCATGTATTTTTCGTTTTATATATACCGTTTCAGCGTAATCGCAAAGCGTCCTTTTTTTGTCGTGCCGCGAACTTCCGAAAGCTCTACCCTGCCTCTGCCCCGGAACGACATAACATCGCCTTCAGCAACAGACTGGGAAGTGCTCTTTGCTTCCTTCCAGTTCAGTTTCACGTTTTGGCTTTTTATCTCTTCTGCCATCCGGGAACGGCTGACGCCATACCCTGCTGCAGCCACCGCATCCAGCCGCAGAGCCGCCACAGTAGCCGAAATGATCTTAATCTTTTCTTCCCTTGCCTGCAACTCCTCTCTGCCGATTTGCCGCAGGCTCACATAAGCCGCGCCGATCTGGGTCAGGTTGCTTTCAATGTAATTGGCAAAGGCTTTGTCCGCCACAAACTGGGCACCCTCCGGCACCAGCACGATGTCCCCCAGGATTTCCCGTTCACAGCCCATTCCCATAAACGCGCCCAGGATATCCCTGTGGCCTAACGTATAATACCGTTTATCCCAGGAAACGAGATAGCAGACAATCCCAAAATCCGGTGTGCCGTAAGAATCGTCTGCCACAAAAGCAGCCTTGCACCGTTCTGCGTTAGCAAACCCGCCGTCAGTTTCCAGACGGATACCTTCAAAGTTTGCCGCCACGATTTCCGCTATATTCCTGGCGTGGGGATCCAGGAACTCGCTGACCCTGTACCTGCCGGTTTTCCGGGCCGCTTCCGCCAGATCCACCAGCCGCGCCGCCAGATCTTCATCCCCACCTGCTTTGAAGTAGCGCAGTATTTTATCTCTGTCTGCCATGCCTATTTGTTTCCCTTTAACTCTTCACTGCGGTTCAGAACAGCCTGCACCGCGTTGTATAACGCGCCGCGCACTGCGCCGTTCTCCAGTGCTTTGATGCCGGCAATGGTAGTGCCTCCGGGAGACGTCACCATATCACGCAGCACCGCAGGGTGCTTGCCCGTCTCCAGCACCATCTTTCCTGAACCGGCGAAAGTCTGGGCCGCCAGTTTGATGGCCGCCGCCCTGGGCAGACCCGCCATCACGCCCGCATCCGCCAGCGCGTCAATCATCACATATACATACCCCGGTCCGCAGCCGGAGACAGCGGTGACCGCTTCAATATCCTTTTCCTGAACCCGCAGCGTTTCCCCGCAGCAGCCGAAAATCTGCTCTGCGGTTTTCACCGCTTCTTCACTTACCTCGTTACCGGGCGCAATGGCCGTCATACCGGCCCCTACTGCCAGTGGTGTGTTGGGCATGGTACGGATCACAGGATGCCCTTTAAATATTCCGGCAATCTTGTCGATTGTCACAGAACCCATGATGGAAAGGATGACCGCCTTGCCCGGCACGGCGGATACCAGCGCACCACGCAGCACGCTGTCCACCATCTGGGGCTTAATCGCCAGCACAATCATGTCAGCGTCCCTGACCGCTTCACAATTATCTACCAGGCCGGTTACGCCATATGTCTCGTGCAGATAATCTGCCCGTTCCTGCCGGTGCGCCCCCACATAAACCGCCGCCGGATCCATCAGTTTTGCGCCGGTGATGCCTTTGATGATCGCCTCACCCATGGCACCGCCGCCGATAAACGCAAGTTTTTTCAAATTCAGTTTTTCGGCCATGAGGATCCCCCTCTTTCTCCGCCGTACACCTCAGCCTCTGCGTCAATATCCACATTACGCGGCGCACAGACCAGAATATTCGGACCAATGGTGCGGATTGTACCATTCAGCGCATAAATGGTTCCGCTGATAAAGTCCGTCATACGTTTCCGTACAGCCGGTTCGGTAGTTTCAAAATTAACCACTACAGGCTGGTCGTTCCGCAAAAAGTCAGCGACTTTCTGGGAATCGTCAAAACTGGAAGGTTCAATCACCACCACGCGGACTTCTGTCGTAGTCTTCACCTGGATCGTACGGTTTTCTTTTTTATTCTTGCGAACCCGGGACAAAAGACCAGGCTTTTTCTCTTTTACTTCCTTCTCCACAGGAACCGCCACCGGTTCTTCTTTCACTACAGAGGCCGAAGCCGGGCGGACCGCTTTAGGAAAACCACTCCTGACCGGTTTCTCTGCCATTTCTTCCTCTTCAGATTCTTCTTCGTCTTCCTCCAATACGCGGTTCGGATCGTCCGGATCATATAATCCCAATGCGTCAGAAATACGGTCTAAAAACTTCTTCTTACCCATAATATATCTCCTCTGTTTTATTTGTCTTCAACGATCTGTAACAGACCGCTGCCGTATAACTTCATTTTCAAATCAATAACCGCGGTTACTGTAATCCCTGGCCCCAAACAGTGCGGTTCCCACACGCACCATATTGGCTCCCTCTTCCACGGCAATCGCGTAATCGCTTGTCATGCCCATAGAAAGGTAATCGATACCGCTCCGCTGCCGTTTCAGTTTGCAAAAATAATCGTACCCCTGCCGGAATACAGCATGCAGCACTTCCTTATCCGGCGTATTCGGCGCAATGACCATGATGCCCCGCACCCTGATGTGAGGCAGATCGTCCAGCACCGGCAGGATTGCTTCGTAATCCTCTGCCAGAAAACCGGTCTTCTGGGGCTCCCTTGCAATGTTTATCTGTAGCAGCACATCCATGACCTTTGCCTGTTTCGCCGCCTCTTTCTCCAATGCCCGCAACAAGTGCTCGCTATCTGCGGACTCGATCAGGTCAAAAGACTCCACGGCCTGCTTCGCTTTATTGGTCTGCAGGTGGCCGATTAAATGCCACTTACCCGGATGCCCTAATTGCGCCTGCTTTTCCCGGGCTTCCTGCACCCGGTTTTCCCCGATATTTTCCACACCCAGCGCTTCAATTTCCGTAACCACCTCAGCCGGGTGATTCTTCGTCACGGCAACCAGGCAGACTTTATCGCCGGTCTCTTTTTCCCCAATACGTTTCGCCAATGCTGACGCAATCGTTTCCCTCACGTTACGCAGATTATCTGCCAACATAAAACAAGACCTCTTTTGAATCAATTTTTATGAATAAAAAATAAATTAAAATATAATAAGAAATTATATCACATTAAAGCATAACAGAAAAGCATGTTTTCAGCAAGAAAAAAGTGGATTTGTGCTTTACCGAAACCTTATTTTACAATTAGTCGGTACAAAACTGTGTTTTTACCCCTTCCTGCACAGGCAAACGCCCATGCGCCCCGTTCTCCCGTTTTCATAACGATAAGAACAGAACAGTTCCGGATTATGGTTTGTACACACCCCGGCAATGAAAATACGGGAAGGTATCACTCCCGCTTCCACCAGCTGCTGCCGGTTGACCTTCCACAAATTCAGCCAGTATTTCCCGTCACATTTAGCCATAAAGCAGTTTTCGTAACCCGGCATCTCGTTTTTTACCACGTCGTCCACTTCATAACAACACTCACCGATGGAAGGGCCGATGGCTGCCAGAAGGTTTTCCGGTCTGGCACCAAACTCTTCTGTCATAGCGCTGACTGTTTTCTTTGCGATCTGCGCAGCCGTTCCCCGCCAGCCTGCATGAGCGAGACCGATGGCTCCCGTTTCCGGATCGGCCAAAAGCACCGGAACGCAATCCGCATAAAATAACAACAGCGGCACATCTGCCAGGCCGGTAATCAGCGCATCCGTCTCAGGAACAGTATCGGCAAAGGACAACGCACCGCTGCCAATTAAATGCCCGGAAACAACATGTACCCTGCTTCCGTGCACCTGGGCACAGGTGGTAAACCGTTCTGCCTTTACGCCAACGGCCTCCGCAAATTTTTGCCGGTTACGAAGTACCTTTTCCGGATTATCACCTACGTGCAGCGCCAGGTTCAACGTTCCGGGAACAATATCACTTTCCCCATGCAGCCGGGTGGAACAGGCTGTTGTAAAGCCTGCCTGTTCGAAGCTTGTAAAGTACCCGAACCATATGTTGTTTTGTGACGTCAGTTTGAAATCTTTTTGCATTCATTTCTCTCTTTCAGATTTTAATTTCAATTTATTATTTGCAAACGCCGCAACGTTTACAACCGTCAAAACAACCCGGCGTAAACTTGCCAATCCGGGAGTTTTCCATTTCTTTTAACAGATACATTTTGCTCACGCCCATGTCCAGATGATCCCAGGGCAGTGTTTCTCCGGTTTTTATTTTGCGGCAGGCAAGTTCTTCCGGCAGGATATGATGAGACTGAAACGCCTCTTTCAATCCCGTCCGGTTTTCCGCTGCCCAAAGCAATACTTTGCCAAGCCGCCTGTCTCCCCGTGCCAGGGCAGCCTGTAACAATGTCTCTTTCAACGATTCGGTTAAAAGACGGATCCGCCTGTCTTTTCTGAATCCGTTTTGCAGTATCTTAAATCTGTGTTTCAATACTTTTACATCTTCCAGAGGCGACCACTGGTATGGTGTAAAAGGTTTGGGGATAAAGGCATTGACTGAAAGGATAAGATCGCCTTTATGCCCCAGTTCGTTCATGCGGCTACGCACACGGTGTACCAGCGCAATCATTTCGTCAATGTCTTCGTCCGTTTCTCCCGGAAGCCCAATCATAAAATACAACTTGATGTTCGGCATCCCTGCCAGGGCCGCATACTCCATCGCCTGATAAATATGTTCTTCCGTAATTCCTTTGTTAATAGCATCCCGCATCCGGACACTGCCCGCTTCCGGCGCTACCGTCATGGTACGCTGCCCGCTTTCTGCCAAAGCCTGCACCAGTTGCCGGTCCAGTGAATCGGCCCGCAGGGAAGCGCAGGAAAATGAAATGTGTTCTTCAGCTAATGTACTTGTCAGCTGTTTCATTTCAGGATAATCCGAAACCGCGGCGCCCATCAGCCCCACTTTGGCCGTATTTTCCGGGCGTTGCCGGATATCCTGCAGCAGCATCTCCAGTTTGCGGTTACGAGGCCTGCGGAAACAGTAACCCGCCATGCAGAACCGGCAATGCCGTCCACAGCCTCGGGCCACTTCCACAATGAACATGTTGGCAAATTCTGTATAGGGTGAAATAATAGCCGAAGTATGGGGATACGCGTCCAGTTCTTTCACCCACTGGCGGCTGATTATTTCCGGTACCATTGCCAGGTGATCCATACCGGTAAAGGCGCCTGTTCTGTCGAATTGCGGTACATAGAACTGCGGCACATACACCCCCGGCAACTGTGCCGCTGCCAGCAGTTTTTCCCTGCGTGTTTTCTTTTCCATGCGCAACTGTTCCAAAAGCCGCAAAAGTTTCGGCAGGGTTTCCTCCCCTTCGCCGATAACCACAAAATCAGCAAAATCTGCCAGCGGTTCCGGGTTAAAGGTGGCGCAAGGACCTCCAATAATGACAAAGGGATCTTTTTCGTTCCGCTCTTCCGAGCGCAGTTTAATATGCCCCATCTGCAGCTGGATCAGAAAGTTAAGATAATCCATTTCAAAAGAAAGGGTGGCGCAGATATACGGAAACTCTGCCAGAGCACGCTGAGTCTCCATAGAAAACAGGGCTGTTTTCGTTTTGACATATTCCCCCCGCTTCTTTTCTTCCGGAAGGAACACCCGTTCGCAGGCCCAGCCTTCCCGGTTCAGAATCTGGTACAAAATATGCAGACCCAGGTTGGACATGCCCAGATGGTAGGTATTCGGGTATAAAAAAGCCACCGGGGTTCTCCGCCCCGGGGCAAATATCTGAGTTCCGATTTCTGTTGCAAGGATTTCCTTTATCTCTTTTTGCAGATTCCAGCTCAAGCAGGTAACCTCACTTTTAAAAATGTAATTTAGCTGTCTTTAACTCTTATTTTGCTTTCAGTTTCTTTTCCAGCGCGTCGATGATGCTCTTCAATACTTTCAGCCGGGCGTAGTATTTACTGTTGGCTTCTACGATGATCCAGGGAGCGTAATCCGTATTGGTACGTCCCAGCATTTCATTGACCGCCTCTTCATATTCCGCCCACTTGGCCCGGTTGCGCCAGTCTTCGTCGGTGATTTTCCACAGTTTTTCCGGATTGTTTTCCCGTTCTTTAAAGCGGCGGGCCTGTTCATCCTTGTCGATCTGGAGCCAGAATTTCAGGACGACCATGTTGGCTTCCGCCCATTCCTTTTCCATTTCGTTTATTTCATCGTAACCCCGGCGCCAGTCCACGTCCGGAGTAATCTTTTCAATACGTTCTACCATGACCCGGCCGTACCAGGTGCGGTCAAACAGGGCAATCTGCCCCGGTTCGGGAACATTGATCCAGAACCGCCAAAGGTAATGGAACAACCTTTCAACCTGATTGGGAGCAGAGTACGGATGCACGCTGAAATCCAGAGGATCCAATGCTTCCGCTACGCGTTTGATGGCGCCGCCTTTGCCGCCGGCATCCCATCCTTCAAAGGCCAGGACTGTGGAAACGCCTTTGTTAAACGCTTCTACCTGCAATTCCCGGAGCCGTTTCTGATATTCGTCCAGCTTTTCCTTGTATTCGTCTCTGGAAACATCTTTGCTTAAATCAACCTTGCTGAGGATATCATACCTGCGTTTGCTGTCGCTGACATTGGTAGACAAGCGTTGCGCTTCTTTGTATGTGGTAAACGCTTTCACCGCCTTGTTGATGCCGTCCACCACCGCGTTGAAGATTTCGTATTCCGCCACGTCCACGTCTTCCCCGCTGATCAGGTGCCAGGGGGCATTCTCCGTGTCGGTAGCATTCAGCATCTCGTCATACCGTTTGTAGAACTTGTCATAGTTTCCCTCTTCGGTATAAATTTCATGAACAGGTTTCCATGCCTTGCCTGTTTCCTTGATGAGGGCTTTTTTATTTTTTTCCTGCTGCTTCTCCGAAACATGTACGAAGAATTTCAGCAGGCAATAATGTCCGTCTGTCAACTGTTTTTCAAACGCGTTGATCTGGTCATAGGTGACACGGGTGGATTTCGCTTCATTCTTAACTTCGATATCGTTTTTCAGATAGTACCAGCCGTGACGGTAAACGGTAATATGACCCGGAGGCGGAAGGCGTTTCCAGAACGAAGTAAAGAAAGGCTGCTGCCTCTGCAATTCCGTAACCCGCGTTGAGGTGTACACATGGAACCCGCGGGCATCCATAAACTGCATCATCTTCCCGACGATTTCGCTGCGTCGGGAATGACGCCAGCCTTCAAAGACCATGATGACCGGCATGCCTGCATCCCGGGCTGCACGCTGCGCCTTACCCAGTTCGTAGCCCAGCTTCTCATCCAGCAGCTTCTTCAGATCTGATTTTTTCAATTTCGCGCCGAGATCAACCTTGTTTAACATTAGAATTTGTCCCCCTTCCAAGGCGTAATGCCCCGGGGCTTGTCCAATATGACCTGTAACCGGATGCCCCGTTTTACGTCCTGTTTATTTAAGCGGGGTTGAACGTTTTGACCCGTTTCCCCAATTTGTAAACCGATTTCGCCGTCAGCCGGCTGCGAACCGCTTAGTCCGCTGTTTTGCAACTGTTGCCTGTTTCTGGCAATCTGTTCCGCTTCCTGCCGCGCGGCTTCCAATTCGTGACGGGAAATGCTTCCGTCCGCCTCTCTCCGTAAGCTGTCCTCTTCCCGGCAGACTGCGTCGTGTCCCTCTTCATCCAGGTCGGGCAGCTTCCTGTCCGGGAAAAAGATACGGGCCTCCCGTTTCAGCGCCCGGGCCAGTTCCTCTTCTTCCGAAATACGCTGCTCCTCCCGGATGGGAACTGCCGGTATATAATTCCGGTTAAAAAACATGATGAAACTCCTGCAATACTACCTGGCAACTCCTGCTTTGCGGTTCACGTACATAACATGTTCCTGCTGCATAACTCTTACTTACGCTTCTTCCGGCGTATCCGTCCCGGAAATAGCCTTGCGCATCTGGGTATCCGCGTTGATATTGTTCATGCGGTAATAATCCATCACGCCCAGATTACCCTGCCGTAAGGCATCAGCCATAGCCTCCGGAACTTTGGCTTCCGCTTCCACGACCTTGGCTTTCATCTCCTGGGTGTAAGCTTTCATTTCCTGCTCTTTGGCCACCGCCATGGCCCGGCGCTGTTCCGCCTTCGCCTGGGCGATACGTTTATCTGCTTCAGCCTGATCGGTCATCAGGGCTGCGCCGATATTGCGTCCCACATCCACATCCGCTATATCGATGGACAGAATCTCAAATGCAGTGCCTTCGTCCAGCCCTTTATCCAGAACCGTTTTGGAAATATGTTCCGGCGATTCCAGCACATCAGTGTGCATTTCCGAAGAACCCACCGTGGAAACGATGCCTTCCCCTACACGGGCAATCACAGTCGCTTCCCCGGCGCCGCCGACCAATCTTTCAATGTTGGCGCGCACGGTAACCCTTGCTTTTACACGCAGCTCGATGCCGTTTTTCGCCACCGCGCCAACTACCGGTGTTTCAATTACTTTGGGATTAACGCTCATCTGTACCGCTTCCAATACATCGCGGCCGGCCAGATCAATAGCGCAGGCCCGTTCAAAGGTGAGGTTAATGGCCGCCCGGTGCGCCGCAATCAGGGCATCGATAACACGGTCCACATTGCCGCCGGCAAGGTAATGGGCTTCCAACTGATCGGAATTCACATGCAGGCCTGCTTTGTTCGCCTTAATCAAAGGCAATACGATTTTATCCGGCGGTACCCGGCGCAGCCGCATGCCTACCAGATTGAAGATACTGATACTGACGCCCGCGGATATGGCTGAAATCCAAAGCCCCACCGGCACAAACTGTAAAAAGATGAATACGCCGATGATGATCAGAAACAGGCTGGCGCTGCCGCCAACAAATAAATTTGACATAAATCCTCCAAAAAGCTCTACTAAGAAAAGAATTAGCAAAACCTGAACTGTTTTGCTCATGTCTTTTCCAATTTCTATAAATAACAGATTTACAAACCAGGATTCTTTGACTTTTATTATACTATTTTATCAGCACAGGCGCTACAAAAAATATGATTTGCCACGTAGATTTCACGAATTATTACAAAAAAATAACAGTGCCTTCCGACACTGTTATTTGTTGTTTACTGTAATAAGCTTTTCACGATGGCATTGATCCGTTTGCCATCGGCACGTCCCTGTACCTGAGGCATAACAGCTTTCATGACTTTTCCCATTTCTTTCGGGCCTGTCGCGCCGACAGAAGCAATCGCTTCCTTAATGATAGCCGTCAATTCTTCATCGCTCATAGCTGCCGGTAAATACGCTTTCAGGATTTCCAGTTCCTTGTTGGTCTGGTCGATCAAATCTTCGCGTTTACCCTTTATGAACTCAGCCAGGGAATCTTCCCGCATTTTGACTGCCTTCATGATAACAGCCAGTACTTCATTTTCAGTAAGCTCTTCTTTGTTTTTTCCGTTGATCTCCGCATTGCGGATGTCGGACCGGACCATCCGGATCACTTCCAGACGAAGCTTGCCCGCTTCCCTGTCCTTCATCGCCTGCTTCATATCAGCCATCAGTTTTTCTTTTGTGGTCATCCGACCCGCCTCCAATTATCTGGATTTACGTTTTCTGGCTGCTTCGGATTTTTTCTTACGCGCAACACTGGGTTTTTCGTAATGTTCGCGTTTTCTAACTTCGGAAAGAATGCCAGCCTTCTGGGTCGCACGTTTGAAACGGCGCAGCGCGCTTTCCAGGGACTCGCCTTTGCCAACTTTAACTTCTGCCATCTGATCTCCCTCCCTCCACACACTTAGGGAAGTGTTCGGTTTATTTCATCATATCCAGATGCCATAAAACACCTGTACATAATTTTACCAGTAGATTATATCGCAAATGGCAGAATCTGTCAATAAATCCGAATCGCCAAATCCTGTTCTTTTCACAGTTTTTTGTGAAAAAAATGAAAAGAAACAAGTTATGTGGAAGTATGACACCTTACAGGAAAATCTCCGCAAGTGGAATGACAAAAGACAGTCCAATTATTTATTCCTTCGGGAAAGGCGGCCATCCCATGGCTTTCCCACCAATCAGATGAATGTGCAGATGCTGTACGGTCTGTCCCCCGTCTTTCCCGGTGTTGATGATAAGACGGAATCCGCTTTCCTTTATTCCCAGCTTTTCCGCAATCTCCGCAGCCTTGCCCAGCATATAACCTACCAGAGCCGGTTCAGCTGCCATCACATTGTCAGCATGGGTCTTGGGAACTAAAAGCACGTGTACAGGGGCTGCCGGTTCCAAGTCCTTGAATGCAACCATCTTGTCGTCTTCGTACACTTTGTTGGAAGGAATCTCGCCTGCCGCGATTTTGCAAAAGATACAGTCACTCATGATAATGCCTCCTTAAAAAATTCTGTCAAAATTATAAAATGATGCCTTTGCACTTGTCAATTAACGCTTCCGTGATTTTAATATTAACTACTTTTCCACAAATTTCGACTCTGCCCGGCAGTTCCACGCGGATATAGCTTTCCGTCAGTCCTTCTACAAATCCGGTCGCGTTCTTATCTGTTATTACAGGTTGTTCCACCAGCACGGCATGATTCGTTCCCACATTCTGTGAAAAATACGCTTGCTGCATTTCACGGTCCAGTTCCGCCAGTTTTTCCGCCCGCTGCTTCTTCACATTTTCCGGAATCTGGTCCTGCCTTGCTGCTGCCGGTGTACCCTTCCGTTTGGAGTATGGGAAGATATGCATCTTGGCAAAGCCGCATTGTTTTACAAAGTTGCAGGTTACGTCAAAGTCCGCTTCCGTTTCGCCGGGGAATCCCACGATAACGTCTGTCGTGACTGCAATGCCCGGTACTCTTTTGCGAATCTGGTCCAATAACGCTTTAAACTTTTTCGTATCATACGGCCGGTGCATATCTGTTAAAACGTTGTCGCACCCGCTCTGCAGGGGTAAATGCAGATGAGGACACAGGCGTTTATCTGTCTCCATCAAATCCAGCAATCGTTCCTCCACTTCCACCGATTCCAGGGAACCCAGACGCAGACGCTGCAGAGCCGGAACGGAAAGAGCCGCCTGCACCGCGTCATATAAAGTCGTTCCATCTTTCATTTCTTTCCCGTAACAACCAAGATGGATACCTATCAGGACGATTTCCTTATATCCCGCTTCCGTCAGGCGCTGCACTTCTTCCCGGATGCTTTGCAGACTCCGGGAACGGATTGGTCCCCTTGCATAGGGAATGATGCAGTAGGAACAATACTGGTTACAACCTTCCTGAATCTTCAGATAGGCGCGGGTCTTGTCCGCTTCGTTACCTCCTGACATTTCCTCAAACTGCACGCTTTGTTCCCAGGGTCGCACTTCGTCGTCTATTTGATTTCGCTTTTTTGCCAGCGCCGCTTCCACCAGCATCACGATTTTCGCCCGGTCCTGGGTACCAATGATCAGGTCTACCCCGTCGATGGCTTTCACTTCCTCCGCGGCAGTCTGAGGATAGCAGCCCGTCACTACGATCAGCGCGTCGTTCTCTTTGCGGATGGCCCGCCGTATCATCTGTCTTGACTTTTGCTGTCCCGTGTTAGTCACCACACAGGTATTTACCACATACACATCGGCCTCTTCCGTAAAATCGCAAACGGTGTATCCCGCCTGCCGGAACAGTTCCTGCATGCTGGCCGTATCCGCCTGATTCACTTTGCAGCCCAAGGTCATAAACGCAATTTTTTTCATTGTATTATCTTTCCTGTTTTTTCCTTTTTTATATTTCGCAAATTTATTATTATTGTATTTCACAGGTCAATTGGAAGCTTTTTCCATCAGCAGTCCCACCCAGTCTTTGATGCGGGTCACTTCTTTCACCCGCAGTCCCACTTTTTCCGCGGCTTCGGTTACGGCCTTCTGATAATCTTCAATGATACCACTGGCGAAGAACCGGCCGCCCTCCTTCAGCTTTCCGGGAATATCCGGCAGCAGCAGGATGATGATATCCGCCAGAATATTAGCTACGATCACATCAGCTTTGCCTTCCGTGCCGTGAAGCAGGTCGCCCTGTTTTACTTCAATGCGATCTGCCAGTCCGGCTTTTGCAATATTTTCCTTTGCCGTCCGCACCGCAACTCCGTCTATATCCACTGCTTTGATACTTTTTGCGCCCAGCTTTGCCGCCGTCATGGCC
>JAEEGK010011560.1_pt1 | contig 20144 bp, 18 predicted proteins | sample 8958771 | NCBI WGS metagenome assembly JAEEGK01 (sample SAMN16246547, study PRJNA631951) | gut metagenome | biome: gut microbiome; feature: rumen; material: SC-attached | host: Bos | place: Iran: Karaj | collected 2018-10
TATTGCTACACCCGCTGCCCCTCGACTTGCATGTGTTAAGCCTGCCGCTAGCGTTCATCCTGAGCCAGGATCAAACTCTTCATTGTATAATTTTTAATATATAACTCAAGTCAGACCCTGCAACTTCCTAATTCCTTAACAAAAGAATCAACGCTTTGCTCTTTCTGATTTTAATCAAGTTAAAATCGGTACTTGCTTGTACTTGTTTTCCTATTCTTTCAATGAACTGCCGTTCTTTCCGAAACGGGCTGCAAAGGTAAAAACCTTTTTTTAATCTGCAAAAAATATTTCAAGTTTTTTTGAAATATTTTTTCTCTCGCCTCTACCTCATCGCTCTGTCAAATCACTCGCTTCCCGAACGGGACCGCAAAGGTAGACATTATTTTGATAAAACAAACTTTTTTTTGATTTTTTTCAAAAAAGTTTCGGGTAATTGTCGTCAAGCTGCTCCAGAATATGGGAAATGACGATTTCACGCATGAATGCGGACTGGTTTTTCACCGAAAACTTCTGGCAGTACTGGTTGATCACGGAACGCTCCCGTTCATTGAAAAGAATCGTTTTCCGGTATCGCCGGACCAGTTTCTCACGCTGTTCGCGGCGGAATTCAGGGGAAAGATTGTGTTTCTGGGATCGCTTCTTCCGTGCCATACCTATTTATATAATAAAGTTTGTCATTCAATCGGCTCACCACCGGCATTGCACCAGGTAGCCTGCAGCAGGGAATAGTCGCTGCTTCCCTCGATCTTGATCTTGCATCCATACTTGCGGCACCATTTCCGCCGGATGCTGTTGAAACCCTTCGTCAGGTAGGCCTCGAATATCGGGCTGACCCGGAGAACGAAGGAATCCAGCTTGCGTTCTTTCACATAATAAGCGAGCTGGCGTTCGACAGTCTCGTCGAAAAGGATGGTCGGTCCCACCTTGCCTGTACCGTTGCAGGTCGGGCACACTTCTGTCGTGTTGATCTCGGTGGCGGGACGGACCCGCTGCCGCGTAATCTGCATCAGGCCGAACTTCGTGAGCGGCAGAACCGTATGCTTTGCGCGGTCGCCTTCCATGAGCTCCTGCATGTGTTTGTAGAGCTGGAGGCGGTGGGCACTGTCGTCCATGTCGATGAAGTCGATGATGACGATGCCGCCCATATCCCGCAGACGCAACTGGCGGGCTATCTCCTCCGCTGCGTTCTTGTTGACTTCGAAGGCGTTGTTCTCCTGGTCCTTCTGCTTGGCACGGATGCCGCTGTTCACGTCGATGACGTGGAGCGCCTCCGTGTGTTCGATCACGAGATAGGCGCCCGACTTGATGGAGACAATCTTCCCGAAGGAGCCTTTGATCTGGCGGCTCACTTCGAAATGATCGAAGATGGGTTCGTGCCCTTTGTACAACTTGACGATCTTTTCCTGCTCCGGCGAGATCATCGTGACATAGTCGTCGACCTCCTTGAAGACAGCCTCGTCGTTGACGTAGATATTGGTGAAAGAATCGTTGAGCAGGTCGCGCAGGATCGTGGTCGTCCGGCTGTTCTCCGTAAACAGGAGCTGGACGCCCTTGTTCTTGGCCAGCTTGGGCCAGGAGTCCTCCCACTTCTTGATGAGGCTCTTGAGTTCCGCGTCGAGCACCGCGGCCCGCTTGCCCTCGGCAGCGGTCCGGATGATGACGCCATAGTTCGGCGGCAGGATGCTGTAGACCAGCCTTTCCAGCCGCTTCTTCTCTTCACGCGAAGAAATCTTCTGCGAAATGTTCACCTTGTCGGCGAAGGGCAGCAGGACCAGGTTCCGTCCTGCAATCGATATTTCGGCCGTCAGGCGCGAGCCTTTGGTCGAGATGGGCTCCTTGACAATCTGGACGGCGATGGGCTGTCCGGGCGAAAGGAACCGTTCGATCTTGCCTTCCTTCTCCAGGATGTCGTCGATCCGGGTGCTGCGGAAGAGCTGCGTGAAATCCGTATTACCGTTGATGTTTCTGACAAACTGATCGAAGGCCTTGAAATTCAGGCCCAGATCGAGATAGTGGACAAATGCGTCCTTCTCGTCTCCGATGTCCACGAATGCGGCATTGAGCGAAGGAAGTATTTTCTTGACTTTTCCAAGATAGACATCTCCCACACTGTAGCCGCGTCCCTCGGTCTTTTCCCGATTGAGTTCGATCAGCCGCTTGTTTTCCAGGAGCGCGATCGAGATCTCGGACTGCCCTACATCAATGATCAAATCTTTGTCCATACTTGTAAAACAAAAATAATCTAAAGCAGCGCGCTGTCTGCTTTAGATTAATCTGTAAATAAGAATACCGGAGACAACCTATTTCTTCTTATGTCTGTTCTTGCGCAGGCGTTTCTTACGCTTGTGCGTAGCCATCTTGTGTCTCTTATGCTTCTTTCCGTTAGGCATAATATGTTAATTTAAAGGGTTTCCTCTTTGCTCACTTTCGCGATGAAGGTCTTGGCGGGCTTGAACGCAGGCACGTTGTGCTCGGGGATCACGATCGTGGTGTTCTTGGAGATATTGCGGGCGGTCTTCTTCGCACGTTTCTTCACCGTGAAGCTGCCAAAGCCACGAAGATACACGTTCTCACCTTCGGCCAGGGAGTTCTTGACACTTTCCATGAAGTTTTCCACCACGCTCTGCACTTTGATACGCTCGAGACCAGTGCTTTTCGCGATTTCATTTACGATTTCAGCTTTAGTCATGATATATTTCTATTTTATTTTTAAGGTTAAACTCGATTTTGAGGGATGCAAAAATAGGTCTATTTTTTTAATTATCAAAAAACTAGTGCATTTTTTTTCGTTTTTTTGTTTGGCATAACTATTGACCAATGTAACCTCCGGCCCGTTTTGGGCCGACGAACTGACAATTTGACACGAATATGGAGAATAAAGATATATTGAAAGAGATTTTCGGCGGTTCCGGCAGTGAAGTAAACATCATTCCCGTCATGAACATGGAGGGTTCCGGCAGTGACCTGAAGGAAGTGGATCTGCCTGCCCTGCTGCCAGTTCTGCCCCTGAGGAATGCCATCCTGTTCCCGAACACGGTGATCCCGGTTACCGTGGGCCGGCCGAAGTCGATCCAACTGATCAATGACGTTTTCCGCTCCGGGCGCCTGCTCGGCGCCGTCACACAATTGGACGCCAAGGTGGAAGACCCGACGCCCGACGACATCTACCGAATCGGTACGCTGGGACGCGTCATCAAAACCATCGAGATGCCCGATGACACCATCACGGCCATCATCCAGGGCGTACGTCGGTTTGACATCCGCCAGATCAACATCACCGCTCCCTACATGATGGCGGAAGTGACCTATCGGCACGAGATTATCCCGGCTGCCGGCGACGCGGACATGGACGCGCTGACCGGCTCCATCAAGGATGCCGCCATCCAGATTGTGAAACTCTCCCCCAACCTCCCCCAAGAGGCGGGCTACGCCATCAAGAACATCGAGGGATACGACTTCATCGTCAACTTCATCGCTTCCAGCGCCGAAATCGACCCGCCCACCGACAAGGTGCCGCTGCTGGCCATCGACGACCTGCGGGAACGCGCGCTCAAGCTGCTGGAGCTGCTCAACAAGCATATCGACTTGCTGAAGATCAAGGATGACATCCAGAAGAAGGTCAAGTCGGAAATCGACCAGCAGCAGCGGGAGTACTACCTCAACAATCAGCTCAAGACCATCCAGGAAGAACTGGGCATCAACGCCGAGGAACAGGATCTCACGGAGTTCCGTGCGCGGGCGAAAGACAAGAAGTGGCCCGAACGCGTAGCGGAAGCTTTCGAAAAAGAGCTGCGCAAGCTGGAGCATACCAATCCCAACTCGGCAGACTACAACGTCCAGTACGCCTACGTGGACTTCCTGCTGGAACTGCCATGGGATGAACTTTCCACCGACAACCTCGACATGAAACACGCCCAGCAGGTACTGGACGAAGACCATTTCGGCCTGGAGAAGGTCAAGGAACGCATCATCGAATATCTGGCCGTGCTTAAACTCAAGGGAGACATGAAGTCGCCCATCCTGTGCCTCTATGGTCCTCCGGGCGTAGGCAAGACCTCGCTCGGCAAGTCGATCGCCCGTGCATTGGGCCGCCAATATGGCAGGATTTCGCTCGGCGGTCTGCATGACGAGTCTGAAATCCGCGGCCACCGCAAGACCTACATCGGCGCTATGCCGGGCCGGATTATCCAGACAATCAAGCGGGCAGGAACATCGAACCCCGTCATCGTCCTCGACGAGGTGGACAAGGTGCGGGAAGATTTCCACGGCGATCCTGCCTCCGCCCTGCTGGAAGTGCTGGATCCTGAGCAGAACACCACGTTCCACGACAACTACCTCGACATCGACTACGACCTGTCGAAAGTGCTTTTCATCACCACCGCCAACGACGTGAGCGGCATCCATCCCGCCCTGAAGGACCGCATGGAGATGATCAATGTCTCGGGATATCTGGCCGAAGAGAAAGTGGCCATCGCACAGGGCTACCTGATTCCCAAGCAGCAGAAAGCCCATGGCCTCGAAGAGAAAGACCTCCGGATCAGCCGCGAAGCCATCGAGACCATAATCGACCAGTACACCCGTGAATCGGGCGTACGCGGCCTCGACAAGCAGATTGCGAAAGCCGCCCGCATCACGGCCAAGAAAATCGCGCTGGAAGAGCCTCTGCCGCAGGAACTTGGGCCCGAAGAAATCAAGGAATACCTCGGTCTCCCCACCAACTTCCACGATCTGCAGGAAGGCAATGAAGCACCGGGCGTTGTGACCGGTCTGGCCTGGACCCAGGTCGGCGGCGAAATCCTTTTCGTGGAATGCAGCCTGAGCGAAGGCAAGGGTGTCCTCTCGACAACCGGCAGCCTGGGCGATGTGATGAAGGAATCCGTGACCATCGCCTACCAGTATATCAAGGCCCATCCGCAACTGGCCGGCACGACTGCGAAGGAGTTGTCCAAGAAAGACATGCACATCCATGTGCCGGAAGGCGCCATCCCGAAGGACGGCCCGTCAGCCGGCATCACGATGGTCAGCGCCATGGCTTCGGCACTCCGCGGGAAAGCGATCCGCAGCCACGTCGCCATGACGGGCGAAATCACGTTGCGCGGAAAGGTGCTGCCCGTGGGTGGCATCAAAGAAAAGATCCTGGCCGCCAAGCGAGCCGGTGTCAAGACCATCGTCCTGTCGAAAGAGAATGAAAAGGACATCCTCGACATCAAGCCGATGTATGTGGAGGGGCTGGAATTCCACTATGTGAACACCATCGACGAAGTGCTGGACTTCGTCTTCGAGGACTGAGCCATGGACGTCAAGATTGAAGAGAGCTGGAAGCGCGTGCTCGCGCCCGAATTTGAGAAGCCCTACTTCCAGGATCTGGCGCGTACTCTGCATGAGGAGAAAAGGGCCGGCAGGACCATCTACCCACCCGGCCCGCTCATCTTCAATGCCTTCAACCTGACGCCATTCCCCCAGGTAAAAGTAGTGATCATCGGGCAGGACCCCTACCACGGGCCCGGACAAGCGGAAGGACTCTCCTTCTCCGTGCCGCATGGCATGCCGCTGCCCCCTTCGCTCGTGAACATCTACCGGGAAATTGAATCCGACCTCGGTGTCCGCCTGCACAAAGACGGATCGCTGCGGGGATGGGCGGAACAAGGTGTGTTCCTGCTCAACGCCGTCCTTACAGTTCGCGCCGGGCAGCCCACCTCCCATAGCCGTATCGGCTGGGCCGAGTTCACCGACGCCGTGATCCGGACGCTTTCAGAACAGCGTGAAGGACTGGTTTTCCTGCTCTGGGGCAACTTCGCCCGCTCGAAACGCGTGCTGATCGACACGACAAAGCACACCGTTCTGGAAGCACCGCACCCCTCACCTCTCGCCCGGGGAGCCTTTTTCGGCTGCCGGCATTTCTCCAAGACCAACGAAATCCTGGCCGCTCAGGGCGAAACGCCCATCGACTGGACGCGTTAAAAATGAGAAAAAGTGCCCCGCGGCACTTTTTTTGTTTTTTTCTCTGCTTGTTTTTTCTTTTTATTAACTTTGTATGATTGATGATCTGAATTATCAACCAATAAAACCATATCAACAATGAAAAGAATTCTTTCTGCACTGATCTGCACGGCCCTCATTCTCTCGGGCTGCGGCAACATGTCGAACCTCGCCAAAGGTACCGCCATCGGTGGCGGCTCCGGCGCAGCGCTGGGTGCCGGCGTAGGTGCCCTCATTGGTAAAGACGGTAAGAGCACCGCCATCGGCGCCGCCATCGGAACGGCGGTCGGAGCCGGCGTCGGCGCCCTGATCGGCAACAAGATGGACAAGAAGGCCGCCGAACTGGCCGCCGCCATGGAAGACGCCAACATCGAAGTGGTGACCGACGCCAACGACCTGAAGGCCGTGAAGGTCACGCTCGAGAGCGGCATCCTCTTCAACACCAGCAGCTCCACGCTGAACGAGACCTCGAAGATCGCCCTCAAGAAATTCGCCGCCAACATGGCCGACCTGCCCGACACCGACCTGACCATCCTCGGCCACACCGACAACACGGGTTCTCCTGAGTACAACGACAAACTTTCCGTGCAGCGTGCTGCTTCGGTGGCATCCTACCTCCAGAACTGCGGCATGTCGATCGACCGTATGACCATCGAAGGCCGTTCGTTCCACGAGCCGGTGGCTGACAACAGCACCAAGGAAGGCCGTCTCCAGAACCGCCGCGTCGAGATCTACATCACCGCCAATGAGAAGATGATCAACGAGGCCCAGACCGGTAAGCTCAACTAATCGACGGACTGCCAACCAACTTAAACATTATGGCTTATCAAGAGACAACACGGCAATCCTATGGAAGCAAGGTAAAGAACTCCTTCCAGGGGATTCTGTGGGGCATCATTCTGATCCTTGCCGGCACGGTCATCCTTTGGTGGAACGAGGGCCGTGCCGTCAAGGCCAGCGATGCTTTGAAAGACTTCCAGAAGAACTACGTCGAACTGTCTGACATCACGACCCTGGATCCTGCCTTCGAAGGAAAGGCCGTCCATGCGACCGGAGTGGCCGTCACGGCCGACACCCTGCGCGACGCTGCCTTCGGCATTGCAGTCAACGCGATGAAACTCGCCCGCAACGTCGAATACTACCAATGGACGCAGCAGAGCGAATCTGAGCGCAAGGACAAACTGGGCGGGAGTACAGAGACCACCACGACCTACACATACGAGCCTGCATGGTGCAACGAGCCGGTGAATTCCAACGAATTCAAGGATCCCGACTATAAGGGCAAGAACTTCGTGCTCCGGGCCGTGGAAGCTACGGAACAGACGGCTTCCAACGTCAGCTTCGGTGCCTACCGGCTGACAGAGGGAATCGTCTCGCGTATTTCCGGAGAAGAACCTGCCTACCCGGCCCTCACGGAAGCGCAGAAGAAACAACTGCTGGCCAATATTACCGACTCCACCGTCGTGGTGACGGTCTCCGGCGACCAGGTCTATATTGGCGCCGATCCGGCCAACCCGCGCATCGGCGATGTCCGCATCACGTTCACGCAGGTAACTTCGCCCAAGACGGTTTCGCTGCTGCAGAAAGTAGTGAACGGCACATTCGAGAGTTACATTGCCAAGAACGGCAAGGCGTTCTCGAAAGTGGAGATGGGTACGGTGAGTGCCGAGAACATGATCGAACACCAGAAGTCGGCCAACAAGACCCTGCTCTGGATCCTCCGGATCGTAGGTATCATCCTGATTGTCGCCGGAAACAAGTCGCTGCTGGGATTCCTGAGCACGGTCTTCGCCGTGGTTCCGTTCATCCAGCGGATCATCGGAGCCGGCGTAGGATTCGTGGCAACTGTCATCGGCCTCGTCTGGAGCCTCATCGTGATCGCGATCGCCTGGGTGACGCACCGGCCTGTCCTGGCCATCGCACTGCTGGCCGTGGCCGTCGTTCTGACCGTATGGCTCGTGGGCCGTTCGCGTAAAAAAAAAACAGCTGACGTAGTTGCTGTGCTGATCATCTGCCTGATGATCGGCGTAAGCTGTACGGGGGGCAAAACCCAACAACCTCAGGGAGGCGACTCACAGGTCGCCTCTACTGATGTCAAGGGGCCTGTCAAGACCATGACGGTCATGACATTGTATGGAGAAGGCGAACCTGGCATCACCCAGTACGAATTCGATGAAAAGGGGAAACTGATCTCAGAAAAAGAGTTCATGGAGTACGAGGAGGATGAAGGGATCAATGAAGCTTTGTCCGAGAAAGACGAGAAGGGCCGGTACATCAAGGAAGTCTGGGGCTCCGGCGATGAGATATACTCCTACCAACTCTACCAATACGACGACAAGGACAATGTCACCTTCGTTGAATACCACCAGGGAGACGGGACGCTGAGTTCAACGAACTGGAACACGTATGATGAAGCAGGTCATCTGCTTACATCGACCACCCAGAACTCCTACGGCACGTATGAGGCCACCTATGAATACGACGACAAGGGGCTTCTGGTGAAAAACACCAGTTCCTTCAACGGAGAGGTCTCCAGCTATTCGACGTACGAGCACGACGAAGCAGGCCGCGATATCCATGTCTATTCGAACAATCCGACCACCGGCCATGAGAGTTGGAATTATACGAGCTACGACAAGAACGGCGAGCTGATCGGCTATACCTCCTATCAAAAAGATGAAAACGGAACCCGGATGAACCGGCAGGACACCATTTTCTTTGGCAAGGACGGCATGAAGCACGAGCGGATCTACGAACACTATGCGGAAAACGACGAAAAACGCTATGAATCCATCTTCAACAAGCAAGGGTACATCACCCACTTTGAACTTTTGGATCCAGCAACGGCCCAGCCCGCATACGTGATCGATTTTACCTTTGGTCCTGATGGCACCACGCTTCGCGAAATGAACTGCAGGGAGGTGGTACCAGGCCAGGAGAAATCCGTCTATACCAAAACATTCATCGAAGAAGTCGATACCTTCGGCAACTGGACCCTGCGTACGCAAGGGCTTTCCTATTGTTTTGACATGATGGACATGGGCCCTGAAGGTTTGGTGGAACTCTTGCCTGCGATTCACCGGAAGCTGGAATACCGGGGCGAAGACCAGGGACAGAACTACGGCTTCGAAGGCAGGAACGGCGACAGCGAACTCCGGCTGCGCTGGACCAACGACGACGGGGTTCTTTTTGGTGAAGCCACCCTTGACGGCGTCACGAAGCGCATCGTGGGCGACAAAAATGAAGATGAGACCGCCTGGCACATCGTAGCCCTGGAGAAAGATGGCACGATTCCCTGGCATCTTTATATGGATCCCGGAGAAAAGCCGTGTACGGCTACGATCGTCAAGGGCATGGACGAGCGCAAGTTCCCGATGACCGCCACCCGCGATGGCCTGAAGACCTACCGTTTCAAGGCCGATCCCGATGATCTCGTAGGTCTCTATGAATACAAGGACGAGGGCGGTGACACGGGCGAAGGCACGCTGGACGTCTCCCGTTGCGGCGAAGACTGGGAAGATTATAAATTCGAGATTGCCAATTGCGGTCCTGCCCCGTCGCACAACATGGCCAGCGACACGTTTGTCAGCTCCCCCAGCGAGACGCTCGAGTACTACAACTATCTCTGGGACGAGAATTCGGAGACGAATTTCACCTACAAGATCCGATTCTTCGACGGCTTTGCCGTTATCCAGCGGACAAGCGGCTCACCGATGGGCTTCTTCGGTATGGGCATGACAGTCGAAGGTATTTACGCAAAACTTCCCTCCGTCGGATAACGCAATGAGAACCGCTCTCTTTCCGGGATCTTTCGATCCCTTTACGTTGGGTCACATGGACATCTTGCGCTCCGCGCTCAAGATGTTCGACAAAGTGATTGTCGCCGTGGGGTACAACAGCGCCAAAAGTGGATTCTTCCATCCCGATCTCCGCGTCCAGATCATCAAGGATGCGGTGGCGGGAATGGAGAACGTAGAAGTCTGTTCCTACCGCGGACTGACCGTCGAGTTCTGTAAACAGATGGGCGTCAGCTGCATCATCCGCGGCCTGCGCACCACAACCGACTTCGAGATGGAAAGCGTCATCGCCCAGGCCAACCGCAAGATGGCTCCTGAAATCCTGAGCATCTTCATCCCGGCCGGACATGAATACTCCTTCATTTCCTCGACCGTCGTCCGCGATGTACTCAACAACGGAGGCAGCGCCCGCTGCTTCCTTCCGAAAAACGTAGATATCGACAAGTATCTCAAATTGCGGGAGGTGTAAGGAATGCGACGGATGTTCGCCATCGGGATGTTGATCGCAGCCCTCGTTTCGGCGGCAGCCCAGGAACCCGCCGTCAGCCATCCGTCCGTCACCGCCTACCTGCAGACCCTGCTCGAAAAGCCGGTCGACACCATCAATTTGTGTGTCGACCGGCTCATCGACTCGGTCGGACGGCAGCAGCCCGAATTGCAGTCGAAAGTGGCCGGCATTGCCTTCGACTTCTTTACCGAATCTCCCGTGATGGGACATGAGGCAGTCGCCGTCCACATCGCCGACAATTGGTTCCTCAACAACCGGCTCAAACTGGAGAACGAGAGCCTCTACCCCATCCTCTACACCTACGCCGAATTCAACCGCAGTTCGCTGGTCGGCGCTCCGGCACCTCCGCTCATGATGGAAGACATCACCGGTCGGCCGACGGATATCCGTGCCGCGAACGCATCGGGCAAGATCCTCTTTTTCTACGACACGGAATGCGCCACCTGCCGCCGCGAAGCCCCGCTGCTGGCAGACCTTGTCCGCAGTTACCAGGGCGAGCCCCTGATTCTCTATGCCGTTTACACCCAGAGCGACAGAGCCGCCTGGGAATCCTATGTCGCCGAAACCTTCGGTGACATCCACAACCCGCAAGTGACCGTCATTCACCTGTGGGACCCGGAAGCCGCCACTGGCTTCCACAAGAAATATGGCGTGCTTTCCACGCCGATGCTGTTTCTGATCGACAGCCAGAATATCATCCGGGGACGTGGCCTCAACTGCGAGGCGCTCTCCGGCATGATCGAGTATGACAATTCCCTCGCCCTCCAGTACAAAAGGCTGTTCGACAATGTTTTCAGCGCCTTCAACCCCTTGGAAATCTCGACGGTCGAAGGCCTTATCGATGCTTTTGGAGAGAAGACGGCCGGCGATCCGGCACTTCATACAGAACTGTTCCTTCATCTTTTCAATTACCTGCGGACCAGCGATACCTACGCCAAACAACAAGGCGCGCTCTATCTGGCCGAACACTACATTGCTTCCGACCCGGACGCCTGGTCCACCGAATTCGTGGAACAGACCATCCATGCCCTGGCCCAGGCAAGGCTCAACCCTGCCGGGGCAAAGGCCACCCAACTCGTCCTGCAGGACAAACGGGGCAAAGATACCCCGATGATCGGGAAGCGGAAGCATTACGGGACACTGATCTTCTTCCATCTGATTGACTGCCAGCAATGCCAGAAGGAATTCGAAGCGCTCAAGAAACTGAGAAGCGATTTCTATGACCTGGACATCCAAGTGGTCATGGTCTATGTGGGCGAACAGCGCGACATCTGGCGCAAATTCGTCCGGAAACAGTGGCCCAGCCGCTGGAAATATCTCAACGACTTCAACCATACCAGCAATATGAGGACGCTCTACGACCTGGAATATGTTCCTCATCTCTATCTGCTGGACGAACGTGGCATCATCATCGCCAAAGACATCAAAGTCAGCGAGTTGAAAGATTTATTACCCTTGTTATGATAAGCGGAGAATACAAACGGCTTTACGAAGCGCTGCTCCCGGTGATTCCGAAAGAGCGTATGTTCCACGACGCCCTCAGTACCCTTGCGTACGGAACGGACGCCTCCTTCTACCGACTGATACCCAAACTCGTGATCCGGGCGCGGGATGAGCGGGAAATCGCAGCCATCCTGCACCAGGCTGACGCGCTGAACATCCCTGTCACCTTCCGGGCAGCCGGCACATCGCTCTCCGGCCAGGCTGTCAGTGACTCCGTGCTGGTACTTGTATCGCACGGCTGGCAGCACTGGAAAGTGCTGGATGAAGGCCGGAAGATCCGGCTGCAGCCCGGTATCCGGGGCGGACGAGCCAATACCTACCTGGTCAAGTACGGCCGCAAGATCGGTCCCGACCCCGCCTCCATCGACTCCGCCATGATCGGCGGCATTGCCGCCAACAACGCCAGCGGCATGTGCTGCGGCACCTCCGAGAATTCCTACAAGACGATGGCGGACATCCGCATCATCCTGCCCGACGGAACCATCCTGGACACGGGCGACGAAGCCTCCTGCACGGAGTTTCGTCGCACCCATGCGGCGTTTCTGGCCGGCATCGCGGACATCGCGGCTGAAATCGCCGCCGATCCGGAACTGGAAGCCCGCATCCGCCGCAAATACAAGATCAAGAACACCACGGGCTATTCGCTCAACGCCTTTGTGGACTACAGCGACCCGATCGATATCGTCAAACACCTGGTCATCGGTTCCGAAGGCACGCTGGCCTTTATCTCCGACATCACCTACAACACGGTCATCGACCATAAGCACAAGGCGTTGGCGATGATTACATATACGAACATCGCCCTGGCCTGCGAGGCCGTGCAGATTCTCAAGAAGCAGGGACTCGTTTCCGCCGTGGAACTGATCGACCGCACCGGCGTGCGCAGTGTCGACCAGGCCCCCGGCATCCCTGCGTTCCTCAAGACCATCGGTCCGGAGAGCTGCGTGATCCTGGTCGAAACACGGGCCGCCTCTGCCGAGGAACTGTCCTCCCGCGTCAAGGCCATCACGGAAGGCATCGCCACCGTCCCCACCGAGCTCCCTTACGCGTTCACGACCGACGCACGTGAACAGGCGACGCTCTGGAAACTCCGCAAAGAAATGCTGCCTACGGTGGCTGGCCTGCGCCGCAGCGGCACAACGGCCATCATCGAAGACATCTGCTTCCCGATCGAGAAGCTGGCCGAAGCGACGGTACGGCTCCGCGAGGTCTTTGCCGCCGATGGCTATGCGGACGCCGTTATTTTCGGACACGCGCTGGCCGGCAATCTTCACTTCATGTTCAACCAGGACTTCTCGACGGCCGCCGAAGTGGAGAAATACAAACGGTTCATGGACGATGTGGTCCGGCTGGTGGTGGACCGTTATGACGGCTCGCTGAAGGCGGAGCACGGCACCGGCCGCAACATGGCCCCGTTTGTGGAATACGAGTGGGGCCGTCAGGCCTACACGCTGATGCAGCGGGTCAAAGCCTTGTTCGATCCGAAAGGCATCCTGAATCCGGGCGTAATCCTCAATACCGATCCGCTGGCGCACATTTCGAATTTGAAGCCCTGCCCTTCTACGAAGCAGATCGTGGACAAATGCATGGAATGTGGTTTCTGCGAGGGTTACTGCGTAGCCGAAGGGCTCACGTTGTCACCGCGTCAGCGCGTGGCAGCCTTCCGCGAAATCGAACGGCTCCGCGCTTCGGGCGAAGAACCGCACCGGGCTGCAGAGATGCAGAAACTGTATAAGTATGCAGGAGAACAGACCTGCGCAACCGACTCTTTGTGCAACCTTCACTGCCCCGTCGGAGCGGATGCCGGCAAGTTGATCAAGGAGTTGCGGCATGAGAGCCATTCGCCGCGCGGCGAAAAGCGGGCGGTCTGGCTGGCCGGACATATGGCGGGCGTGACGGCTTTCCTGCGCGGCGGGCTGAAGTGCCTCAACGGACTTCGGACAGTCTTCGGAACGAAGGTCTTCGGCGCGATGGCCCGGGGACTCCGCACGGCGACGGGCAAGGCCCTGCCGCTTTGGAACGAGTATATGCCGACCGGGGCGACGAAGATCCAGATGCCCGGTCAAGCCGGGCATGACGGAGCCGTCACCCCCGACCTGATTGGACATGACGGAGCCGTCACCCCCGACCTGATCGGGGGTCCCCGGCGGAAGGTGGTCTATTTCCCTTCTTGCATCACCCGGAGCATGGGCACCACGAAAGCTTATGCCAAGGAGAAGGAAGTCACACAAGTGACGGCCGCCCTGCTGGAAGCGGCCGGATTCCAGATCATCTATCCCGAAAAGATGGATTCGCTCTGCTGCGGCATGCTTTTCTCGAGCAAAGGTTACGTGGAAGCGGGCCAAAAGGCTTCCAATGACCTGAAGGCCGCTTTATCGAAGGCTTCCGACAGCGGCCGGATTCCGATTCTCTGCGACATGAGCCCCTGCCTCTATACCATGAAGTCGAATTTCGGCGACGAATTACCGTTGTACGAACCTACGGAATTCATCGAGAAATTCGTATTGGAGCATTTGACGCTCAAGCCGGTCGATGAGAAAGTGGCCCTGTTTGCCGTCTGTTCGGCCAAGAAGATGGGGGTCGATCCTTGCCTGAGACGTGTCGCGGAGCGCTGCGCCCGCGAGGTCGTCGTCGTCGATTCAAACTGCGACGGCTTTGCCGGCGACCGCGGCTTCTTCTTCCCGGAACTCAACGAGCATGGTCTCCGTGACCTGAAGTCCCAGGTCGAAGGCTGTGACGAAGGCTTCGCCGTCAGCCGCACCTGCGAAATCGGTCTGTCCCGCAACAGCGGTATCGTGTTCAAGTCGATCGTCTATTTAGTGGCCCAGGCTGCCGGCGTGGATATCAGGAAGTAGAGCACAATCCCCACCGCTACGGCCGGCTATCGCAATGTCTCCCGCAACTGCCTTTGCTAGCGGCTGATACCGCTGAGGGATCGCGCGAAGCGAGACGGTTTCAGAGACAGTTACCTGAAGCGACAAGCAATCAAGGAAACACCCACCTGGTTATTCCGCTGATCCGTAATTCAAACTGGTCTTGTTCTTCATATAGACAAGTCGAAATTAATCAACCTATAGGTTGATTAATTCATTTTCTTTTGTATCTTTGCAAAAAAAAGTGACCTATGAAATTTGAAAGATTGACAGAAGACGGGAGGCTCTGGGCCACTGTTTACGACGAAGAAACTGAGAACGTGTTTGATTCGACATTTGAAAAGTGGTTTGATGTGGCCTGGTTGAAATCATTTTTTGAATCAAATGCAGATGACCTTGCTTCATTCTTCCATATAACCAATATAGACCTGACGGTCTTCGACACGCTGGATGACGCCACTGAATTACACTGCTTGATATTGGATTTGTCACCTGATACAGAGCTGGATCATTTGTTCAGACCTCTCGAGAATTGGAGAGCCGGAGAAGCACTACTGAGCCGAGAAAAGGCCAAAGGGCATCATTTTGAGCACCCTTCGTGGCTTAGATTGTATGCAATCCGGCTTGAATCAAATCGATATATCATTACTGGAGGGGCCATCAAATTGACCGCGACAATGAAAGAGAGGATCCACACGTTGCATGAATTGGAAAGGCAGAATCGGGTCAGGGACTTCCTGATATCAGAAGGAATTATTGATTACAACGGACTAAACGAATTAAACCATGAATCATCATTCTGACAAGATTATCTCATTTCTCGAAAAGAACGAAGTAAAAACAGATTGGCGGACAAAAGCCGAAGAGCGTAGAGCAAATCAGAACTGGCTTCGCTACGCCCAATTCATTGCGCTGAAGGTACTGAATCGACTCGAAGAGACGGGTACTTCGCAAAAAGAACTGGCTGAAATGATGAATTGTTCTCAACAGTATATTTCCAAGCTATTGAAAGGTAACGAGAACCTGACACTGGAAACCATCTCGAAACTTGAATCCGTGTTGGATATCGATCTGATCCATTCTGCCTTGTCGTGGGTCCATGGTTATAAGACCGCAAAACAAGATATAAGATTCGTCGCTGACGAAAATACTGACTAATATTCGAGTTTATTTTTAGTAGCTTTGTCTGCGAAATGGTCACGCTTATCCTCATAGTCTTTACCGTGGCGGCAAGCCTGGCCTGCTTCTCACGGCCGGGATTGTTCGAAGCCATGAAATTCAGCGCATACGATGTCTGGCACCGGCGGCAGTGGCACCGGATGATCTCATATGGGGCGGTTCATGGCGGCTGGGGGCACCTGCTGTTCAACATGATTACGCTCTACTGCTTCGGGCGGATCGTAGAGCAGTATTTCGGCGCTGCTTTTGGCGCGACGACCGGACCGGTCCTCTATGCAGTGCTTTACGTGACGGCCCTGGCCGTTTCAACGATATGGGATCTGATCAAGTTCCGGGACGATTCCGCTTACAGCGCCGTGGGCGCATCGGGCGCCGTATCAGCCATCCTGTTTGCCGCCATCCTGTTCGAGCCCCGGATGGGCATCTATATCTATCTGATTCCCATCCCGGTGCCGGCATACATCTTCGCACCGCTGTATTTGATCTACTGCATCATCATGGCCCGGAAGAACATGGACAACATCGGCCATTCAGCACACTTCTGGGGTGCGGTCTACGGCCTGCTCTTCCCGCTCCTGCTGCGACCTGACATCTTCACGCACTTCCTCTCGCAGTTGCAGCGTTAATAAACGCTGCCGATGTCCCCCAGAAAGGGACACCGGCAGCAAAAACAGCTTGAAATGCATCCGATGTCCCGATAATTGGGACATCGACGACGTCAAACAAGTAATCGTTAGAAGAACTTCGCGATTTCGTCGAGGTCGCGGTGGACGGGCGTCCTGGGCTCTTCGGCGCGGTAACCCAAAGCGATGACGGCCGTAACCATCTCTTCACCGGGAATGTGGAAATAGTCGCGGATCTTGTCGGATTCGCGCATGCCCATGATCAGGGTGTCGAAGCCCATGGCACGGGCGGTCAGCACCAGGTAGGCATTGCTCAGACCGTTGTCGTAAGCGCCCCAGAAGTCGCCCAGCTCGTTGGTCTGTTGACCGCGGAAGAAGCCCGACTTGCCCTTCTCGAAGGTCGAGACAATGAGCACGGGCGCTCCCAGAATCCGATCCTTATTGCCACCGACCATGTCCTGTACGGCTGCCAAGGCTTCGGGGCTGATGGCCACATAGTATTTGCTGGGCTGCTGGTTCGCCCATGAGGGAGCCTCCTGCGTCCGGGTCAGGAGCGTCCGGACTTCCGCTTCGGAAATCTTCTTCGTCGCATCGTAGCTGCGGATGCTCCGACGCGAGGTCAGCACATCATTGAAAGAGGGAACCTTCGTCCCGTCGCCGGTACATCCCGCCAGGGAAGCCAGGCCGAGCAGCATCGTCGCTGCGAAAAGAATCGTTCTGAATTTCATGATCTTCCGTATTTTTCTACAAAGATAGATTATTTGCGGCGAAACAGAAAAAGCTTTACCTTTACCGTATGAAAACGACGTATTCCAACGTAAAAAATCCAAAACGCCTGACCTGGATTCTCAGTTTGGCCGTCATCGCAGGCTACGCAGCCTACACCGTCAACTTTGCCCTGATTGAAAAAGAGCATATCGGCTGGCAGATTGTGCTGATGTTCCTGTATATGGCCGGCCTCGCCGCACTGGTCTTGCTCCCCCTGACTTCCGTCAAATGTACGGTCGACGACGAAACAGGTACGCTGATCACGCCCGAAAACAAAAAGAATCCCATGCTGATCGCCGACATCGACCGCATCACCCGCGTAACCAACCGTAAGGGCAGACTCCGCTACCTCAACATCCACGAAGCCGGCGTCCGCTATGTCAACGTCCAACTCCTCCCGGCCCAGGCTGGAAACCTCATCCAGCACCTTTGCCGCATCAATCCCGCCATCAACGTCCAGAACCGGAACTATATGTAATGCAGGCACCTGGATTGCCGGCCAAACGTTCCGTTTTGGTCAAGCGGTTTTTTTTGACTATCTTGCAAAGTTGAAGAAAAAACAGCGAAGATGTACAACGGTCTGAAAGAATATATCCGATTCCTGGAAGAGAAAGGAGAACTGCGGCGCATCAAGGAGTTCGTCGACCCAGTGCTTGAGATTGCCTGCGCAACCGATATCGAATCGAAGAAACCCGGCGGCGGCAAGGCCCTGTTGTTTGAGAATACCGGCACGGCTTTTCCCGTGCTGACCAATATGATGGGCTCTGAGGCGCGCATCCGCTATGCACTGGGCGTGGAGAACCTCGATGACATCGGCGCGAAAATCGACGAACTGGCCGGCAGTGTGCTGGGCTCCGGTCCCGGCTTTCTCGACAAGCTCAAGCTTCTGCCGAAACTCAACCGGGCAGCCTCGTGGATTCCCCGCGAGCACAAGGGCCACGCTCCCTGCCAGGATGTGGTGCAATATACCGCGCAGCTGAGCCAGCTTCCCATCCTCAAATGCTGGCCGCAGGACGGCGGACGCTTCATAACCCTCCCGCTCGTGAACACGGTCAGCCCGCTGACCGGCGTGCGTAACGTGGGCATGTACCGTATGCAGGTACTCGACGACGCCACGACCGGCATGCACTGGCATATGCACAAGACCGGCGCGAAACACCTGTCCGAATGTACGCACCGCCTGCCCGTGGCCGTCTGCCTGGGGGGCGATCCCGTCTATTCCTATGCCGCCACGGCACCGCTGCCGGAAGGTATCGACGAATACCTGCTGGCCGGCTTCCTGCGCGGCAAACCCGTGGAGTTGGTGAAATGTTTCACGCAGGACCTGATGGTGCCCGCCGACTGCGACTTCGTGATAGAAGGCTATGTTCAGAAGAGCGAAGATAAGTTCCTCGAAGGGCCGTTCGGCGACCATACGGGTTTCTACTCGTTGGAAGACCTGTATCCGAAATTCCACGTGACCTGCATCACGCACCGCTTCGACGCCGTCTATCCGGCCACGGTGGTGGGCATCCCCCCGATGGAAGACAAATACATTCAGGAAGCTACCGAGAAAATCTTCCTGTCGCCCATCCGGCTGGCCATCGCACCGGAGATCGAGGACCTCTATCTTCCCGAAGAAGGCGTGGGCCACAACTTTGCCATCGTCAAGATCCGCAAGCAATACGAAGGTCAGGCCTTCAAGGTGGCAAATGCGCTGTGGGGCGCAGGCCAGATGATGTTCAACAAGTTCCTCCTCGTCACGGACGAAGACATCGATATCCGCAACCGGGATGCCGTGTTCGGGACGATCTGCCGCAACGTGGACGTGCAGCGCGACCTGCTCTTCAGCCGCGGGCCGCTCGACGTGCTCGACCACACGTCTTCCGAGACGGGATTCGGCGGCAAACTCTGCATCGACGCTACCCGGAAGGAAAAAGTTTTTCCCGAACGACGGCTGGAACAGGTGGTCCAGGTGCTTTACGACGAGGCCGAGAAACATGCGGCGGGCTACCGGAAGCTATGGCTGCTGGGGGCGAACTGCGATCCGCTCCGCGACGGCCGTGTCCGCGACCATCTGATCCTGGATGCCACTTCGAAGAGAGGTGCTCCGGGCTTCAGACGCCGTTGGCCCGATATCGTGTCACACGATCCGGAAATGATCGAACGGATGAAAGAACTTCTGAAAGACTGATGAATATGAAAGCGGTCGCCGTTTACCTGGGTTCTGCACCCGCTTGCAAAGATATCTATAAAGGACTGGCCTACGAATTGGGCTGCCGCATCGCGCGCACCGGCCTGACACTGGTCTATGGCGGGGCAGCCGTCGGAACGATGGGCGCACTGGCCGACGGGGCGGCTGCGGAAGGCGGCCGTGTCGTAGGGGTTTTCCCCCGCGGCTTCCTCGGTACGAAGGAAGTCCGCGAAAGCGGCCTCGAAGTCGTTCAGCCCGGCCTCTCGGAGTTCATCGAGACGGCTGATTTTGCCGAACGCAAACAGGTGATGGAAGACCTGAGCGACGGCTGCATCGTCCTGCCCGGCAGTTTCGGGACCCTGGACGAGCTCTTTACCTACGCCTGCAACCGCGCCATCGACAAGCATATGAAGCCCATTCTCATCTTCAACTTCGAGGGCTATTACGATCCGCTGAAGCAGCTCCTGGCCAATATGCAGGAAGCCGGCTTCATGAAACCCTTCATGGCCACCGCCATTACCTTCTGCGATACGGTCGAGGAGATCGTCGAGGCCGTCCGCCGGATGTAAGGCTATCCGTGCAGCTGGTTCAAGAAATGCGTGAAAATGTCGGGGCGGAGGAGGAGCGGGAACAACAGGCCGTAGACGGCGCCCCAGAAGTGGGCTGAGTGGCCGATGTTGTCGACGTTCTTCCGCGCCATGACCATGCAGTACACCAGATACAAAGGCGCAAAGATGTAGG
>JAEEGK010011561.1_pt1 | contig 20144 bp, 17 predicted proteins | sample 8958771 | NCBI WGS metagenome assembly JAEEGK01 (sample SAMN16246547, study PRJNA631951) | gut metagenome | biome: gut microbiome; feature: rumen; material: SC-attached | host: Bos | place: Iran: Karaj | collected 2018-10
ACAATAATTAAATATTTTTATAAATTAAATAATTAAAAAAAAATTAATAATATAAAATATATAAATTGAGTAAATATCGCATTTAAAACTGAAAAACACATCAAAGAAATAAAAGGATATTTATAATTTATACTTTGAATTTTATTTAATAATTCAATAAAAATACCTAATAAAAAATTAATATTTTCTTTTGATAATTTTATATTATTAATATAATCTTTAAAAACATTATTAAAATCTAATATCAAACAAATTAAAATATAACTTATTAATATAATTTTATATAAAATATTTTTATTATTATTCAAAAAGCACAAACTAAAAATTAAATAAAATAATAAAATTGCAATTTTAATTAAATATTCATTAATTTGAAATATTAAAGGAAATTGACTTAAACTTCCTATTAAAATAAATAATAAATTAAAATTAACTAAAATATCTTTTTTATCACTAATAATAAAATAAACAATACTTAATAATGATATAATAATAAAAGCTTTTTCATGAACATGATAACCAAAATTAAAAAAAATAAGATTACTCATTAAACAATATTTAATTAATATTTTTCCTTTTGATAATTTATCATTTTTTTTATTTTCTTTAAAAATATTTTTAACAAAATATATTAATAAATTACTTATTACAATAATATTTGATATTTTACTTGAAATATTTGGTAAAATATCAAAATTTGTTTCTTGTGTTTTTCCTAAAGAAGATGTATTTTTTTTAATATTATTTTGATTAGTAATTTTATTAATATCATCATTTATATTTTTTAAATTATTTTTCCAATAAAAAATTTTATCTAAAAACGAATAAATTGCCCAAAAATTTGGAGCCCAATAAGTATGAATTAATCCTCTTTTAAAAGGAAATAATCTATCTTTAATTTGAATAAATTGATTTAAATTTCCATCTTTAATGCATATTAAAATAAAAGGAAAAAAAGATAAAAAAATAATCAATAAAATAAAACAACCAATTCTTATTGTTTTTTTAATAATTTCTATAAAATTTTTAGAATCTTTAAAAATCACAAATTTTAAATAAAAAACAAAATAAGCAGGAGCAATATATAAAAATATATGTTTCATACATAAACAAATTGTAAATAATATTGCTCCTATAATATATTCTTCATTAATAACATATCCAATTGACATAAAAAATATTCCAAATAATATTCCATTATACTGAAAATGTATATTATCAATTAAAACTAAACCTGCAAATCCTTGAATACTAGTAAACAATAAAACAAATTTTTCATTTATTTTCAAACTTTTTGAAATTTTTTTCATACTTAAAAATAATATTAAATCTCCAATTAAAACTGTACATCTCATAAAATATTTACATAAAAATTCTGAATAATTTAAATTATGAATATTTGTTATTTGAGGGTCAATTAATTTAGAAATATATCCTAAAATTAATTCCATATAAGCAAATAAAGGAGGATAATCTAATGTCCATTCACTAAAATCATTAAAATACCATTCTCTTATTGGTAAAGATGTTGTTATTGCTTTCCAATTTCTATGAACTTCAAAATCTGTACTATGATATGTTGGAAATAATAAAAATTTTATTGATAAAATAATTGTAAAAGCAAATATTTCAAACATTATTTTTAAATATAATTTTATTTAATATTTTAAGTAATATATTTATTTATATTTATAACATTTCTTATATTATATATTTTTATATTAATAGATATTAATAACTTCTATTACAGATATAGAAAATTTATCTCTATCCATTATATCTCGGGAATTTCCTTCAAAAATTTTTGGAAAATTAAATTTACATTCCATTCCATTTTCTTTATAAAAATTATCATTTATAATAATATCACCATCTCCTATTTCAAATATAGCATTTCCTTCAAGTGAAAATTTAATTACAGGTTTTTCTTTTTCTTTTTCTTTAATTTTAAATATTTTTTTACTATCCAATGAAAATAAAAAGGCTTTTTCATCAATTATAACACATTCTGTTTTATTATCACTAAAATTTATGGGTTTACTAAAAAAAATTCCAAATCTTTCTCTAAATGTTGTTTCAATAATAATTGCAACACCTTCAAAATCTACTATTTTATTTATAAAAGTTTGTTTATTATCTCCTTGATTCAAACTTTGATAAATTAAAATTAATTTTATATTATCAATATCATTGGAATATTTATCGCTAAAATTTTCTAAAATTGAATTTCTTATTAAATCAATTTCAGAAAATTTTTTAAAAATATAACAAAATAGATAATAATATGAAATTAAATTTACCATCATTTTTTCATTTTTATTTACAATTGAATTTAATTCATTTTCTTTTTCTATTATATTTTCATTTAAAAAAGAATTTGATTTTCTAATTGAATAAATATTATATTTAAAAATAATATAAAATATAATTGAAGCAATATTAAAAATTAAAACTAATAAAATTATAATTTTATATATTTTTAAATTTGATTCTTTTTTTTTCTTTTGAAATTCTTCAAAAGCATTTAAAGATTCTGCATTTATTTTATTTTCACTTTCTTTTTTCATATTACAAATTAAATATAAATTAATTTTTTTTTTAAATAAAAAATAAAATAATAATAATATATATTTAAATTTTATGTCATTAAAAGAAGAAGATGAAGAAAAAATTTTAGATCAAAAAATAAAATCAATTAAATCATGTATTTATCAAATTAATGTTCAAATAGAAAAAAATAATTTACGTTTTTGTTTAAAAGAAATTTATAATCTTTTAATGGAATTAAGAACAAAAGATTTATCTCCAAAAAATTATTTTCAATTATTTAATCAAGTTTTTGATGAAATGTTATTTGTTGAAAATTATTTTAAAGACGAAATTAGACGTGGAAGAAAAATAAAAGATTTATATGATTCAGTTCAACAAGCTCAAACATTATTACCAAGAATTTATTTATTAATAACTGTAGGTTCAATTTATATGGAAAATAATAAAAATTCTTGTAGAAAAGTAATTTTTGATTTATTATCACTTGTAAAAGGAATTCAAGATCCTATAAGAGGATTATTTACAAGATATTATTTATTAAAAATGTTAAAAGAAAAACTTCCAGATAAAAATAATGAATATGAAGGAATTAATGGAAAATTTGAAGATACTTTAAAATTTATTTTACAAAATTTAGAAGAAATGAATAGTTTATGGATAAGATTAAAAAATAATAAAAATGAAGAATTGAATATAAAATTAGAAAATGAAAGAGATGAATTAAAATCTTTGATTGGAGAAAATATTACTAGATTAAGTAGTTTAAATGGATTAACTGAAGAAATTTATGAAAATCAAGTATTACCAAATTTAATATCAATAATTTTAAGTAATAAAGATAAATTAAGTCAAGAATATATTATGGGATGTCTTATTTATGCTTTTCCAGATGAATTTAATATGAAATGTATGAATAAAATTTTAGACACTTTTTATAAAATGAATAAAGAAGTTGATAAAATAAATTTATTTATAAATTTAATGGATAAATTATCAAAATTTTTTATTAAAAATAATGATAACTCAGAAATTAAAAAAATTATCGATAATACTTATGATTTATTAAAAAATGGTGTAAAAAATTTAATTGAACAAGAATCAAGCAATGATAAAATAGATTTAAAAAGTATTTTACAATTATTATGTAGTTTTTTAAATTTTACTATTAATTGTTGTCCAAATAATGAAAAAATAAATAACACAAATTATTCATTAAAATTAACAAAAGATTTTTTAAATAATTATAGTAATTTTTTAACAAAAGATTGTTTAAAATTAATTAATAATATTTTATTTATTCCATTAAATTGTAAAGAAATAAACATTTTTCAATTGCAAGAATTAAATGATTTAATGAAATTTTTAGATTTCAATAGTAGAGAAAATATATCAATTAAAATTATAGAATCTTTTGTAAATAATAAAAATGAAAAAATTGATTCAACAGAAAAATTAAATACTTTAATAAATTTTATAAGGCCTATTATTGAAGGAGAAATTGGAATAGATAATAATTTAGATGATTATGAAATTGAATGTCAACAAACTTTAGTTGTTAAAATATTAAATTTAATTAATATTGATAATATAGATACTTTTTATAATATAATAAATTTATATAAAAATAGTATTATTAATGCTTCAAATAAAAGAAAAAAATATACTTTTCCTGGTTTAATGAATAAAATTTTAGAAATTAATTATATTATAATTGAAGAATATGATAATAAAAATAATAATTTAACTGAAGAACAAAAAAATAATATTAATTTAATGAATAAAATAAATACATTTAATATTGATAATATAAATAATGATGATGATTTAAAAAATATTTTAAAAAAATTTTATGATATTATTGATGAAATATTAAATAATTTTAAAGATCCAATTTTAACTTATAAATTTAATTTACAAATTTCTATTCAAATAGAAAAAATAAATACAAATAAAAATAATTTTGAAGAATTTTGTGCAAATTATTTAAATAAAAGTTTAAATTTAATTGATTTAGAAGAAAATAAATTTGAATCTGAAATTAAATATTATTTATTAAATTTAATAGTTGGAGCAATTTATAATTTTAAAATATTTTCTCAAGAAAATTTAAATGGTTTGATTTCTAATTTATTAGCAAAAGGTCAAAAATTAGAAAAAAAATCAGATCAATGTAAATCAATGATTGATATTTCAAATTTATATTATCATTTATTAAATGATAAACCAAAAGTAATTGAATGTTTAAGTAAAGCAAAAAGATTTGCTGAATTTGCAATGACAAATCCAGTTTTTTTAAGTTTATTTATATTATTATTAAATAAAATTTTATATTTTATTGAAATTGATAATGAAGATTTTATTCAAGTTGAATTTATTAATGATATTATTGAAGAAATAAATAATCATTTACAAACTATTAAAACTGAAAAAAATATTCAAGAAAAATATTTAAAAGAAATTGAAAATTATTACGAAAGTACTATTAATTTAATAAAAGAAAAAAAGACAAAAAATAATAAAAATATTTATTCTCAAATAAATATTATTTAATTTATATATGAAAATAAATATTTATATCTATTTAGTTTTATATAATTTTCATTATTTAAAAATAATTTAATATTTTTATTATTTAAACATTTTTTCTTAAATAATGTCTGATTTTGAAAATGAAAATTTTATAAATTCAACTCTTCAAGTTGAAATTAAATCATTTTCAGAAAAAACAGTAAATCAAAAATTATCAACTTATTTTGATATTCAAATGCAATTTTTATATACAAAAAAAACATGGTTATTAGAAAAAGATTATGATGATTTTGTAAATCTTCAAAATGAATTAAATTCAGTTCTTCCAAATCCTCCAGATATTGGAGGAAAAAGTTTATTTAAAGTAAAAGCTTATGAAGGTTTAACAAAAAGAAAAAATAATTTAGAAAAATTTTTAAGAGAATGTTGTTTAAGAAAAGATATTATTAATACAGATGCTTTTCAATTATTTGTAGATTTAAAAGATAATGCTCCTCAATTAATTTGTGAAAAACCAAAATTAATTAGTGAATTTAATGATTTACCATTAGGAATAAGAGATTTTATTTATTTAAAAGAAGATAATATAATTTTTATAATTTTAAGTGATATGAATATTGCAAGTAGAGTTGATGCTTATATTACAAATGTTAATTTGCCTTGGGAAAAAAAAACTGAAGCTCATATAAGTGTTGGAGCATTTTTTGCTTTTAGAGTTCATTATGATACAAATAAAGGTTATAAATTTCAAAAATTATTTGCAAAAAGTTTTCCTGAACAAACTCATTGTTTAAATTTTGATAAAGAATCAAATACAATTAATATAGGTTTAGATTCAGGAAGAATATTTTTTTATAAATTAAATCCAGATTCAAATTATTCTCAATATGAAAATTATATAGATTTTAAACCACATAAATCAGCTGTAACTGGAATAAATTATGATGCAAAAACAGGATATATATATTCAATATCTTCAGATAAAAAATTTTTAATTACTGAAATAGGTTACCTAGATAATCCAAATGAAATAATAGAAGGACCAGCAGGCTTTACATATATGTATAGAGATAAACCAAATGATAGAATGATATTATGTAATGACATAGGAATGATTAGTATTTATTTAATTACAAATTTTCCTCCTAGTTTATTAAATAATATTCAAATTTCTAGTGATTATTCTATTAGAGGATTTGATATAAATTTTATTAAATCTTATTTATTTACAGCAAGTTCAAATGGACAAATAACTATATTAGATATAAATAAGCCTGGAAAAGAAAGATTAATTAAAGAAATTTCAAATTTTGGAGGAAGTATGAAATTAAATGTAGTTAAATATTTAAGAGATTTTAATCAATTATTAACAGGAGATGAAAATGGAAGAGTTATAGTTTGGAATTTAAAAACAGGAAAATGTACTTATGCTTGGAAAGCACATAAAGGTGGATTAACTCAATTAGATTATTTAGAGGATAAAAATTATGTTATGACAGTTGGGAAAGATAAGTATGTAAAAGTTTGGAGTTTACCTTATAAATGGGAAAATGAAGATATCGTTTTATTTGAACAAAATGAAATTAAAATAATGAGCGATACAATTGCAATGATAAAACTTCAAAAAAGTTTAAATAATTCGGATGATTATAATTCTGAAGAAGATAGTATTAATGGATGGGATTATAGACCTGATTTTGAGTAAAAATAAAATATTATATATTTAAAGTATTTTAATATATTTAATAAGTTTATTTAATTACAAATAATAATAACAAATTTAAATATAAATTAAATTTATTTTCTAATATCAATAATATAATTTCTAAATAAATAATTTATTATATGAAAACTCAAAATAAATTATGCATTTCTGATAATACTTTAAATTATCATCAAAATGATAATTTATTTCCAAATAAAAGTAATTTTAAAAAACATAAAAATATAAATAATAATTCTTTTTTTATTAAAAAACAAAATAAATATAATATTTTAAAAAATTTAAAAAATAATGGAATAAACAAAAAGAATAATAAAATTTTTAATGAAAATACTTTACCAAATGTGTCAATTAATTTAAACGAATCACCAAATTTAGATATTGATGATATTAAAAATTTAAAACAAAAATTGAATGAATTAGATGAAGAAAAAATAATATTATTAAATAAAAAATATATTAAAGAATTAAGTATTTTGAAAGATAATATAAATATTATAATAAATAAATATAATAAAAAAGAATAATATTAATTAAATTTTTATAAATTATTTTCTATAATAATATAATATTAATTTATTTTTAAATATTTAATAATTTTATTAATTATGGAAAAAAAAATAAACATAATTATTAATGGAATGAATTCATCAGGAAAAAAAACATTAATAAAATATATTAATGAAAATTTTTTAAATAAAATAAATATAATCGAATGTAATTTATTAAAAGAAAATTTTAATAAATATTGGGATGAATGGCCAAAAACATTAAACATTAATTATAATTTTTTATTTATTTTAGAATGTTCTCCTGAAATTTGTATAAATCAAAGAAATTCTAAAATTTCATCTCAAAATTTATTTTATCAAAGATATAAATATAGACAATTTGCAGCTTTTTATTCAGCACATTTAATCGATAATTCTTTATTAACTATTGAAAATTTTCAAAAAATTATTATAGATATTATATTTAATAATAATATAGAATATTTTGTTCCTAAAATAGACAATATGACAAATGAAGAATTTAATAATTTACCATTGGTCATTGATACTAATTCAAAAATTGTTAAAAAATATAATAACAAATTTCATATAATAAAATTAAAACCAACTGTTTATTCTTTTATTAAAAAAGGAATAAATATTATTGAAGGAACTGATATTGAGCGTTTAATATTAACAAAAAATATTATTGAATTAATTTCTAGATATGAAATTCCTCATTCTTATTATTATGTTGGAAATAATTTAATAATAACAAAAAGTTTATATAATGATATTGATATTCCACCTATTGAAACAATTGTAAAAAGATTTTATATTGGGAGTGATAAACATAATTATTATAATTTAAATAAATATAATAATAGATTTGGAAAACCAATGACTAATGATAAATTTGAATATAATAAATTATTAGTTAGATTTGATTATAGAAACCCTGATTTTAATCCAAATAATAATAAAGTTTTAGGAGATATTGTAATGTGTGATGATTTAGCTGATGAATTTATAAATGTTGATAATGCAAAAAAATTAGTTAAAAAATGTTTTGAAATATTATATGAAAATTTTCAAAAAATTAATTTTATTTTATATGATTGTTGTTTTTTTGTTTTATCAAATGGAAATGAATTATATGCAGAAATATCTCAAGATTGCACAAGAATAAAGCCAAATAATATGAATGATGAAGAAGAAAAAGAAATTTGGGAAAGAGGAGGAAGTTCTGAAGAATATGTTTTAAAAAGATATAAAATAATAAGAAATAAATTTGAAGAATATATTAAGAATAATATAAATAATAATAATTTTAATATTAATTAATATTAAATAAAATATTTGTTTGATCTATTTTATTTAAGAATATTAAAAAAATAATCTTATGATATTATAAATCAATTATTATATTTCGAGAAAAAAACATTAGATTAATATTTTGTAATATAATGTAAGCTATTCGAAATATAATTAATAAAATATTTAAATTTAATGATATATAATTAAAATAATAAATATTTTTTGGTTAATTTAATTAAAATAAATTTATTCATAAATCAAATCAAATAAAAATTTAAATAAAAAAAAGTTTATAAATAATTATTATCATTTATGTTTATATGTTTATAATTTATTTATGTATTTCATTTTAATTTATTTATTCAACTTTTCTTCTAATATGAACTCCTTCTTTTAATTCAAGTTTTCCTCCAGTAGGAGTAGCAAGAACTTCATTACAATTTTTACATTTAATTACTGATTGAGCATTTGAAAAAGTATGAACTAATGAATTGCAATTTTTGCATTTAATATCTAAAAAATATGAATTAGGTTTTTGAACCAATTTTTTTAATTTATTTTTTTGTGCTTCTACAGCTGGATCAGGATGAAGTAAATCAAATTCCATTTAATTAGATATTTAAATAAATTAAATAAAAAAATAATAAATTTCAATAAAATTATTTAAATTTATTTATAAAATAATTTATAAAATATAATAAAATAATATTAAATTTGTTTTATTTTTTATTAAAATTATTTTCAGATTATTCAATTATTTCTTAATAAACTTTTTAAATTATTTCTAAATTTACTTTTTAATTATTATAAACATTATTATATTTTTAATAAAGCATTACAACAAATTGATCTCTATCAAGAACTTTTGTTTTAGTATAATTATATTGTTTAATTAAACGTTTAAATTGTCGATATGTAAATTTTTCATTAGGAAATTTTAATAATTGATCAATACTTTTTTGGAACTTTTCTAATAAAATTAATAAATTTAATTTTTCTTGAGAACATTCAACATCTAATTTATTATGATGAAGAACTTTTTGTCTTCTAGTTTTAAAAGCATGATTACAACCATGTTGACATTGAATTTTATGAATTTTAAATTTTTTTTTTGTTTTTTTTGATGGAATTTCTAATTTATTATTTACAATTTCAGGTTCAGGGCCTAATTTTATATTAATATGAAGAAAAGAATAATTTAAATTTTCACTCGACATATTAATTAGATATAAAATTATATATGGATTTTCTTTTTAATAAATATATATAAATATATATATATTTATTTTTTTATAATATAATAAATTAAAAAAATTATATTAAAATTTTCATTTTAAAATAAAAATCATTCTTTATTTGCTATTTGAATTTAAAAATATCAATAATAAAATATTAAAAATACAAATTTTAATTTTATATTTTTAAATAAATTTTTATGAATAATAAAATTAAAAAATATATATAATAAAAATATTGTAAAATTTATAATTTATTATATTGTTCTATAATATTATCTTTTATAATGGTTGTTTTTTTAATTTGGTCTAAAAGGTTATTTTCTTCATTTTCAAGAAGTGTTTTTTTTTTCTCTGTATTTTGAATTTTTTTAGCTTCTTCTTCTATTTTTTTTTCTAAAACCATTTTTAATATATTTTTTTTTTTTAATTCATCAATTTTTTTTTTTTTTGCAGCGTTTTCATATTGATTTTTAATATAATTAACTTTTTTTTTATTATTTTGTAAATTTTCAAATTCAAAAACTTTTATCATATCTTCATTATTCTTTTTTTGTAATTTATTTAATTTAATATTATTTTCTAATTTAATTTTTTTCTGTTCTTGTTTATTTAAAAAATCTGTTTTTATTTTATCATTTATTAATTTATTATTTTTTTTATTTTTTAATATTTCTTTTTCTTTTAAATTTTTTATAAAATTTTTCATATTTTTTCTTTTTTCATATTCTTCTTGTTGATTTTTTTTTATTTCGAATTTTTTTTGTGTTAAATTTAATTTTTTTTTACTATCATTATCTTTTAATTTTAATTTTTTTATACGATTTCCTAAATAACTACATTGTTCTTCTTCATTTTTTCTTTGTTTTTTCATTTCTCTTAAATAAATTTGTAATTTTAATAAATAATCATCAGATAAAGAATCTTCATCAGAATTTGAATTGTAACTATAATTATTACTATTATTAATCAAACTATTTTCTATCATTTTTTAATATAATTTATGGAATTTTAATAAATAAATAATTAATATAATAATAATTGTAAAAAATAATATCAATTATTTTTATTTTTATTTATAATTAAATTATATATAAAAAAATTATTAAAATTAATTAAACTTCACCACCATTTAATTGAGTTATATTTTTTATTGCATTTTCAAAATCATTTAAATTAATTAATTTTATATTATTAGTTTTTTCGTTTTTATCTGTTTTTCCATTTGAATAAATAATATTTTCTTCATAATTAAGATTATTATTATTAGATTTTATTTCATTATTTTCTTCACAAAAATCATAATTATAAAATTCCTCAATATTATATAATTTTCTTTTATTTAATACTTCCTTTGCAGATAAATTCCTAAAAAATTTTTTATCTTTTAAAACTTTTTTTGGGGAACAAGAATTATTTTTTGAAACAAATTTTCTTTTGCTTACACATATTGATCTTTTTGTTATATAATCTAAATATTCTTCTTCATCTTTTTTTTTATTTAAAAATTCTCTTCTATTATTTACATAATCGTTAATATAAGAAATTTGAAACTTAATATTTTTTATATCATCAGGCATTATCTTTTTATTTAAAACTGGAGTAAAATCAAAAGATTCTTTAGATAAAATTTGTTTTGTTAATTTTTCTAAATTTTTTTCTTTTTTACTTTGAAAATTTCTACTATTTTCTAAAAATTCATTTATTTTTTCTTTATTAGTTAAAAATTTTTTAGGGCTTATAATATTTGTTCCTGAAATATTAATTAATTTTGATAATTTATTTTCATTTTTTTTATTAAAATAATCTATTGAATTTTCATCATTTATTTCTGGTGTAAAAGAATAATTTTCTAATTTTAATTTATTTTCTCTAATTTCTTTATATTTATTTTCATTATAATTTTTTTCTTTAATACACTTATCATATAATTTTATAAATTTTGTGAAATTTTTATTTTTATCTCTTTCAATAAGACTATTATTATTATAATAAGAACTATTTTCATTATCTGAAAAAAATTTATTAGAATAATTTTTTTCTTTTTTTTTTAAAATTCTTTTTAAAGAATTATTTCCTTCTTTTTCTAATTTTTCATTAATTAACAAGGTACTTTTATTTAATTGAGGTTCAAAAGGATAATTTTCTTTATATTTTGAATAACATTTACATTTACGATAGCAATATTCTTCATCAAATGAATTATTATTATATAAATTATTATTATTATTATTTTTTAATTTATTTGAATTTTTGATAAAATTTTTATATATATTATTACATTTTTGATTATAATTATTTCTATTATTGTTAACATTATTTTTTTCTTCATATAATCTTTGAAAAACATTTTGATTTTTCATATTTATATTTTGACTGAATTTACTTATTTTTGGATGAAATTTATTTTTATTAAATTCTTTTTGAGATTTCAAAATTAAATTTTCTTTTTTTTCTTTAATTATTTTTTTTTCATTATATAATCTAGTATGAATTGTTTCTTCTTCAATATTATTTTTTTGTTGAATTTTATTTGTTTCATTGCAATTAGATGGTTTTTGAAAAAAATTTAAACCAATTTTTGTAGTTTCTTTTTTTGATGAACATATATTACTATTTTCTTTAGTTGATTCTAAACTTTGATCTATTTTACCAAAACTATTAAGACAATCTTGTAATCTTTTATCAATTAACGAATAAGAATTCATTAATAATTATTTTATTAAATTCAATATTTTTTCAAATTAGAAAATAATAATTATAAATATTTTATTATTTAATAAATAAATATATTTATATTTATATTAAAAAAAATATAAAAATATATAAGTAAAATACAAACAAAGAAAAATATTTTTTTATATAAAAATATACACTGGAGTAAATTGAATACAATAATTATTATATATTTTGTGTTGATATAAATATTCATCATCTTTTATTTCATTTCCTCCAAAAAAAAGTCTGATATTTAAAAAATGATTCTTATTTTTTTTATTTTGTAATTCATAATATTCATTTTTAAGCATTTTTCCAGTATAATGATCATTAATTTTAAATAATTCACACTGATCATTATATTTTAAATAAATTTTTAAATCAATAGGTTGGCGATTATTATCAACATTAAGTAAAATTTTTTCAAAATAAGGGTCATTGATACAATAATTAGGTATATTATATACATATTTTGTAAAATCAGAACAATTATTTATACATCCTTCTAAAGTATAAAAACCATTTTTTGATAAATATTCTTCACATTTATCACTATCATATAAAATTGCTTGTCTTAAAAATCTATAACGTTCATTTAATGATATTTTTACTGACCAAAAATGTTCTCTTAAATTATTCAATTCATCAATATTTAATGTACATTTATAAGCTCTCATCTTTTTAATTCCATAATTAATATAAATTTCTTTTTGAGTTAATGGCATATCATTAAATTTTTCACAATTTTCATTAAAATTATATCTATTTGTATGAATATTATTAGTTATTGTATCAACTCTAAAAATAAAATTATTTCTTGGAAAACAACAAATACCCATAAATATTTTAATTTATTAATAAAATTTATTTTATTAATTTTATTTATTAAATTAATTATAAAATTAATTTTATTATTAATTTATTTTTTAATTTTTTAATTTGTTTATTCAAAATAAAATATTATCTTTTTTATTAAATAAATTTTAAATTTAAAACAAATTAAATACTTATAATTTATATTATTATAAAGATTCTTTATATTACATTTATATATTTAAAATTAAAAAAGAAAAAGATTTTTTATATAATTAAATATTATGAAAAAAATATTGTTGACAATATACATTATATATAAATATTTTATTTTTGAATTTACAAAAATATTAAAAAATTCTTAACAATTCTCCTAACTTTAAAAAAGACTGATATTTATTGGGAATTTCTTTATGATAAACATATTTAATATAATCATTTGTAAAATGATTACAATTATTTGTAAAAAAATTATATTTTCTTTTTTCATATATTTTACTTATTCTTTCAAATTTCGTAAAAAATTCTCTTCTTGTTTTTTTTCCTAAATTAAAACTTATAACAAAAGTTCCAATTTCATTATTTTTTGGAGTCATTTCAAATATTCCACTAATATTACCTTTTAAACCATAAGAATATTCAACTCCATCATATTCAATCGCTGTATGATATAAAGATATAATATTATCAAATAAAAAATTTATTTTATAAATATTAAGATAGACGTTTATTCGTTCTTTCATAATTTATTTAAAAATAAAAAATTAAAATTTTAAAATGCATAAAATTAATAAATTATTATAAACAAAAATAAAATTAATATAATTAATTAAAAATATTATATACTAACTATTATTATTTAAATATTAAATATTATTAATTATTTCCTTTTGAAGGTCTACTTAAATTCATTTCTAATTGATTTAAAGCATTATCAATATTTTGTCTAGTTTCATTTAAAAAATCTCCAATATATTCACTATTTGCTAACTGTTGTTTAATTTTTTCATCTCTTTCCATAACATTTTGTAATTCCATCATTAATCTTTGATTTAAATCTGTTAAAAACATAATATGTTCTTTATATTTATCAATATCATTATTTGCTTTTAATTTTTCATTTAAATTTTTTTCTAAATTACTATTTAATAAAACAATATCATTATTCAATTTTTTAATATCTTTTATTTTTTCATTAAGAGTTTGTTCTAATCTTTCTGATTTATTTTTAAATTCTTCAAGTGCTCTTTTTTCTTTTGCTAAATTATTACATGTTATATTTAAATCCATTTTAGTTTTTGATAATTCATTTTCACTCTCTTGATATTGCATATTTAATCTTTGAATTGATTTATTTGCATCTTCTAATTGATTATTTAGATTATTTAAATTTTCTTTATTAATTTTTATTTTATTAGATAATGAATCTATTTCATAATTTGAATTATTCAATTTTTCTTTTAAATTTTTATTTTCTAAACTTAATTGTTCAATATCATTATTTTGATTTTCACATGTTTTTGATAAATTTTCTAAGTCAAAATTAAGTTTTTGAATAATTTGTTCATTTTTAAGTTTTAAATTATTTAAATCATTTAAATCTCTTTCATTTTTTAATTTTTCTTCTTTTAAATTATTTATTAATTTATCTCTTTCTGCTAAATAGCAATTTAATTGTTCATTTTCATGGACTTTACTTTCTAAAGAAGCAAATAAATTATTATTATCATTAAATAAAGTTTTATTTATTGCTAATTTTTCATTTAAACAATTTTGAAGATTTTCATTTTCACATTGTAAATCTGCTATTATTTTATTTGATGTTTCTATTTTTTGTTTTAATTCATATTCAAGTCTCATTTTTTCTTCATTTAATATTGAAGCATCATTAGATAAATTTTTATATTTTGATTGTAATAATTGATAGTTTTTTTCATTTTGTTCTAAATCAAAAATTTGTGTTTTTAAATGACTTATTAAATTATCTTTCTCTGAATTATATGATGAATTATTTAAATTTTGATTTATAAGACTATTTGATAAATTATTATTTGTTGTCTGTGACATATATATGAATAATAATTATTTTAAATTCAAATTAAAAAAATTAATTATAATTATTAATTAAATTTATTAGAAAAATTTTATTTTAACCACATTTATTTTAAATCATATTAAAAGAAAATAATATTATATATTTTTTATAAGTAATGCATAAAATTGGTTTTAAATTTTTAATGAAAAATAATTATAATATTATATAAAATTATATATAAAAAATATAAATAAAAAATATGGAAGAAATTAATCCTCATAATTCATTAGGAATTTTTAAACTAGGTGATTCAATTAATAAAATATTAACAATAATTAAGCAAAGAGGAGATTTATATAATCATTGTGATATTATAACTTATGATAAAAATCCAGAAAAAGAATTTTATATATATATAAATAAAGAAGGAATAAAATTACGTTTTAATGGTTTTACCCAAAAATTAGAAATAATAGAAAAAAATTTTAATGAAAATAATGAAAATGAATTAGAATATTCTTATAAAAATCAATTAATTTTTTCATCAAAAAATAAATCAAATATTTGTTATTCTCTTCCTGATTATCAATATATTACATCAATATTCGGATTGAGTAAAGTTCCAAAATTTTTAAATAATTTTATTGATATTTTTTTGCCTTATGATGGAATAAGTTTTTTGTTTAAAAATATTAATTATAAAAATGAAGAAATTGATTTATCTTCTCAATTAAATAAATTATTTATATTTAAAGAAGATAATATTTTAGATAGTGTAAAAAAAGAAAAAGAAAAATTTAATAAATATAAAACTTTTACTTTTAATTTGGAAAATAAAGAAAAAGGTGTTTTTTATGAAAAAAATATTAATTTAAAAATTGGTGATAATATCGAAAAAATTTTAAATTTTATGAAAAATCCAAACTATGTTTATAAAAAAAAAATAAATGAAGATGATGATTTATATTTAAGTTATTATAATTATTTTGAATATGGAATTGATTTAGTAGTTGATAATAATGGTAATTTTTTAAAAAAAATAATATTTCATACTAATTATTTTTATGATAATAAATTTGGAATTTATGAAAAATGTAATTTTTTAATTGAAATTCCAGAAAATTATTTTAAAAAATATCTTAATGAAAAATTACTAAAAAAAGTAAATAAAAATGTTAAAGAAAATAATAATGATTATTCAATAAATAAAAATTTATTGGAAATTCAAAATAATTTTTTTTCTATTGAAAATAAAAAAATTATTGAAAATCAAATTAAAAACAATAATCTTAAATTAAGTGAATTTGAAATCAAAAATACATTTGTTCAAAAAAATAATAATAATCATAATCACAAAAATGAACTAAATTATTTTAAAGGAAAATTAAAAAATTTAAAAATAAATCCACATTCTAATTTTTTAGAAATTTTAGAAAATATTCCCCCAAACTCATATTTATTATATCAAAAACATGATAAAATAACAAATAAAATTTATAAATATTATTCATTTGATGATATTATTTTTGAAATATTAGATGATCAAATTATTACAAGTATTGTAATTTATTAATAATATTATAAATATCTATAAATTAATAAATTATATAAATTTTAAATATATATTCTATATATTTAATATTACATATATAGTATATAAGATTTTTATAATTAAAATAATTTTTAATATTTTCATATAAAAAAATTCAATATAAATTTAAAATAAACAATAATAAAATTAATTTATTAATTTTTATTATTATAAACTATTTCATATTTATACTAAATAAAAATAAATTATTAGTATTTATCTTTTTTATTAAAAACTATTTATCATTATAAAATATAAAATATAAATAAATAATATTTTTTGAATAAATATTATTATAATTTAATATTTAAATTAAATTCTAGAATAATAATAAAAAAATGTTAGCAATTGATAAATTTTTACCCTTAAGCGAATCCTATATTAATTTCAATAAAAGTAAAATTATTTATTTATATAATTATATTTTAGATAATAATCTACAAAAAGTATTTTTAGATCAATTAAAAAATGCTTTAACACAAAATGAATTTTCTAATTTTTTAAATTGGATAAGTAAAGTTATTCCTGATGTAAATAATATTTTATAATTTAATATTAATAATATAGTTTTTTTATTATCATCCAAAAACTTTATTTTATTTTTATAAATGCTGGTTTTTTCAATTACAAAAAGATAATCATATTTCTGAAGCTATTCAATTATTTAAAAAATTTATTTATCCTACTTTTGAAAAATATATAAATAAAAACCCATATCAAGAAAAAGATACTCATAAATCAATTGATGAAAAAATTACTATTTGTGTTAATAAATTATTAGGAAGTTTAACTAAAGCTAGAGAATTTTCAAAAAATGAAAAAAATTTTTATATTTTTGAAAATAAGGATATTTATAATGGAATTGATATGGAAACTATTCATACAATGATTTTAGATAATTTAGAAATAAATGAAAATGAAAGTGGATTAAGTGATTTAGATGAAGAATATATAAATCAAAAGAAAAAACATGAAAAATTATTTGAAATAAGAAAAATTATAAAAAAAAGTATAAGTGATATTTTTAATGAAGCAAACAATAATGTTGCTTATGTTCCTTTCAATAAAAATAATATTAATATAAATAATAATATAGATAATTCAAAAAATCATTCAATAAACAATGCATGTATTATAGAAAATAATAATAATATAAATAATAAAATGGATATTGATGAAAAAACAACAACGTCAATAAATTTAAATTCAAATAATGAAATTAATATAAATAATGATCCTTATTCAAATTATAATAAATATAATAAGGAGTTTTTCCCTAAAGAAAAAAAAATAAAAGAAAGATTTAAAGATAGTGATCCAATTCTAAAAGAGTTTAATCCAAAATTTTTAAAAAAAGAAAACATTGATAAAAAAATTTTTAGAAAATTTAGAAATTTTATAAAAGAAAAAAACATAACAAATAATAATGTAATCATAATTAAAAATCAATTTTGGAAAAATTTCTGTGAAAAGAATTTATTACCTCCAATGAAATATGTAGATATAAATAATAATAGTTTTGAATTTAAATCTTTTAATACAAAATATTTTTTATGGCTTTTCTCACAAGAAGGAACAATTCAATTATATAATCAATTTTTAAAAGAACAAGGAAATTCTATTATAGATAATTTTATTAATGATTATAATTTAGAAGAAGTTGAAAAAGAAATTATAAATAAATTGAGGAATTACTTGTTTAATATTTCAAAAATTTATGGTAAAAATTATAAAAAAAAAGAAAATTTAAATTGTGATGAAATTTTTGATACTTTTTTAGCAACTTATGATAGTGATTATAGTCAAAATATTTTTAATATAAATTTTAATATTGAAAAAAATTATAAAGAAGATGAATTTTATTATAATAATAGTTTCCTTGATTATAATAATAGATATTATAGAGATAATAGAGAATCTGAAATTAATATGGGAAATAATTGGAATATTCGTGATATATAGATTTAATATTAATTATATAATAATTAATTTTATTTTATAAAATATTCAAATTTTATGTTTATAATTAAAAATTGTTAAAAATAATTTATATAAATTTATATATTTTTATTTAATTAAATTTTTTCTTTTAAAGTTTCAGTTTCTGTTTCTCCATTATCTAATACTTTTATTTTTTTTATAACTTTATATTTTATTCCATTAATAACTTCAATTTTTTCTGTCACTTTTAAACTTTTAACATTTGTATCCATATCTTCTTCATTTTTATTATTATTTGATTCAATTTTATTGATATTATTATTAATATTATATAAATTATTTGGAGGATTAGTTTGTTTTTTAACTGAATTATTATTTTTTAAATTTTGAGGTTTTTTACTTTTTAATATATTTGATTTTTCTTTTCCTGTTTTAGATTCTTGAGGACTTTTCATTTCATTAATTATTAAAGGTTTATCATAATTTGGATTAAATGAAGTAAATTTTGTACAATTAATAATAACTGTAAATCTATTATAAACAGGAAATGGAGCTGAGCATACACCTATAAATTTAAATTCTTTTGAAAATAAAGATAATCTATAACCTCTTTTATGATCTCCATCACAAACAAGAAAATTAGTTACAACTCTTCTTGGTGTATTTCCTCCAAAATCAATTATTTTACTAAATTTTCCTGTAAAATTTCCATATTTTTTAAGATATTTTTCGAAATTAACTTTAAGATATGTTTTAATATCATAATTTTTAGCTTCATTTACATATTCATTACATATATAAAATAAAGATGTATGAGGTAATATTTTAGGAACTGGTTTTATGTTTTGTAAAAATTGTATTGCTTCTAAATAAGCTGATTTTCCTTCTTTTGTTTGAATTCCTGAAATTTCACCTGGATATTTAAGAATATTTCCTGTAAAATATTTTAAATCATTCTGTAATATATTAATATATTCTTTAGGCTGAGTTCTTAAAAAATTTATTTCATTCATAACTTCGTAAGAAAATCCATCTATTAACATTATTATAATTATCTTATAAATATAAAATAAAAAATATTAAATATTTATTATATTTTATTTTTAATTTAAATTAATAAAATAAAATTGTATTAATAAATAAAATATTTTTAATAAAATTTTTTGAAGAAAAGAATGGGGATTGGGGATTGGGGATTGGG
>JAEEGK010011562.1_pt1 | contig 20144 bp, 10 predicted proteins | sample 8958771 | NCBI WGS metagenome assembly JAEEGK01 (sample SAMN16246547, study PRJNA631951) | gut metagenome | biome: gut microbiome; feature: rumen; material: SC-attached | host: Bos | place: Iran: Karaj | collected 2018-10
CACCCCATCACGCACAGGACTCAGAATCTGTTGGGGTGCCTTGTTGTCGGCCATCAGCATCAGGCCCTCCTCCCAAGTACCTACCCACAACCGTCCGTCGTGAGTCTGCAGCCGGTCACCACGCCCTGTCTGATGCCCCTTCATTCCCTCCAACCGGCGAAAACGCTCTGTCCGGGGTGAGAAGCTGAAGACGCCACGTGCCGTGCTCAACAGCAGCGAGTCGCCTTCTGCGGTGAGCGACATGACAAACTGGTCGATGCCGTTCTCGGGGATGCGGAACACCCTGACCTGCACGCCATCGTAGCGGCACAGGCCCTTGTCGGTACCCAGCCAGATAAACCCCTGCCTGTCCTGCACGATGTTGCGCACCGTGTTGGAGGGCAATCCGTCCTCGGTCGTCAGCCGCCGCAGCGTCTGCCGCCCCTGTGCCCATGCTCCGGCAACAGCCATGAGCAGCCCACAAAAAAGCACCACGATTCTTTGCTTCATGGTGCAAATATAGTCATAATTCCGCAATTACGTATCAGTTAGTAGAAGAAATTTTCAGTTCGTAGGGATAAGTGGGGTTGGGAGCGGGCTTGTTGCCATAACCACCCCATGAGAGCATCTGGTGCTCTTGTGGAGCACCCATCACAATGAAGTAAAGTTTCTTGAGCGTTGTGCCTTTAGGAGTACGGAAGGTTGTGGCACCGACGGGGGAATAGATTTCACGGTCGTCAGTAGTGATGCCGACAAAGCCGTAGCGGAGTTGGTGAAGGGGCGAGGGACGGAAGGTGACTTTGGCGGTACGACTGACCGGCAGTTCGATGGCGTTAAAGCCGTATGCCTCTGGGACGTTCTTGGGACGGAGCCAACCACCCTTCAACGTATCAAGCTCAGTAGAGAAGGTACAAGCATAAGGACGGGTCTCGCTGCGGGCATGATGGAAGTCGAAGTTCACCAAGTGCTGGTAGCCCTGGAACATCTCTTCGTTAAACTGGCTCTGCGAGAGGCCGTACATCCGCTTATAAGTGATGACGGGATCTTCGCCACGCTTGCCTTGCCGATAAAGTTCAGCTATGCTTTTCTTGCCATGCAAATCACTCCACCACTGGATAACATAAGGCGAGTGGTAGATGTTCTCACCATCGAGATATGCCTTATGGGTCAGTTTTCGGAACGCCTCGAAGTGGTAGTTCTCGTCGCGCAGCCAGTTGGGGTTCACTTGCCAGAGCATCCACTGCGAGGTCATCTCATAGAAGCCCGAGCCTCCCCAGGCCTCACCGGCCTTGTCGGCAGGTATCTGCAGCTGGAAGGAATGTCCCAGCTCATGGGCCATGCAGTTCATCGTGGCATCCTGAATGCGGTTGGGAGCCACCCAGAGGGCTCCGATAAAGTCATCGTAGGTGCCGCCATAGGCAGTGCCGTCGAGCGAGTAGTTGACCATCACCATCATCTTGTACTTCTCGGCCTTGGAGCCTGGCGAGAGGAACTGGAGGGTGTCGCGATAGTAGTCGTAGAACTGCTGCACACGACGGGTGAGCTGCTGCAGGTCGAACTTCATGGGCTTGCCCTCAAGGGCCGGGGGATTGCTCAGGTCGTTGCCGAAGCCCTTCTCCCACATCACGATGATATCGTCGGTCTGCAAGCTGCGCTTCATGCTCCACTTCGAGGTGTCGCTCTGAAGGTTCATGCCCTTCATGTCCTCAGGAATGAAAACCTGCTTCTGGGGCTTGAGCACGTTGGCGATGGTCTGGGCCATACGTCCTGCTCCATTGGCATTGGGATGGATCATGTCGCTGGTCATCAGCCGCTGGTTGTCGACCACGGGATGGAGGTCGATCACCTGCAGGCTGTTCTTCTCAGCCAACTTGCGGATGGTGGGGATGACGCCATTGACAATGACGGAGTCGGTGATGCCCCACTTGTCGCGGAAGGCGCGAATGGGCGTGAGCAGATAGATGGCAGGCCTGGAGGGAAGCGACGAGAGCGTATCGATCATCGCCTGGTAGTCCTTCTCGTACTGTGCCTGATTCCACTGGTAGTCCTTCGAGTCGTTGGTGCCCAGTTTGATGAGCACGATATTAGGCTGGAAAGCCTTCGCATCGCGCCAGGCCTGCTCCTGCATGTAGGGATGGTCGCTGGTGCTCATCATGCAGCGGGCACCCACGCCGTAGTTCTTCACCACATAGCGGCTGCCCAACAGTTGCTGCAGCTGAGCAGGATAGCCTTTCTGCTCCTGCATGTCGATGCCCGAGCCGTGGGTGATGCTATTGCCGATGCAGGCCACGCGAATGGCTCCACGCGGATGCTGCGGCAGCGACTGCAGCCAGGCAGTGAGGTCAGCCAGCAGCTGGTCGTGATACTTGAACGATGTGCGATAGCCGAAGCCGTGGCCTCCGGAAGGATATACATGGAGGGCGCAATGATTGCCGGCACGGCGCATGGCGGTGTAATAGGCCACGCCATTGGTCACAGGCGGCACGGCGCCATCGTCGTTGGCAGTGAGGATGATGGCGGGCGGGGTGAGATGACTGCGAACGGCATTCTGGTTAGACCATTCCCTCACCAGTGCCTCGTCCTTCATTCCTTCGCTGCCCAGGAATCCCTCGCAGGAACCACGATGACTCTCACGCTCGTTCATCGAGATGACGGGATAGAAGAGGATGCTGAAGTTGGGGCGGCAGTCAAACTCGCTATGAGTAGAGACGCTCGATGCCAGATGTCCGCCAGCCGACGAGCCCATGATGCCCACATCGAGGGGATTGATGCCCCAGACGAGAGCCGAGTCACGCACGGTGCGGATGGCATTCTGAGCATCAGAGAGGGGAATACTGCGGTCGCCCTTCGGCATGCGGTAGGTAAGCACGAAGTAGGCGATGCCCTGCCGGTTGAAGTAAGGAGCCCAGTCGTGGCCCTCATGGTCCATAGCCAGATGGGTGTAGCCACCGCCGGGCAGTGCCACCACGGCCCGTCCCGAGGGCTGGTCGGGCAGGTACCCCACCATGTTGGATGCCCCGTCAGGGGTGATGTTCACAGTAAACTTGCGTGCCGTCTGTCCCCAAAGGGTCAGTGCCAGTGCTGCCAGCAGCATCGTTGTCAGTTTCCTTCTCATGATTGATTCGTTGTTAGTTAATTTGCCTGCAAAGTTATGAATAATTTCCTGAATAGCCAAGGAATCATCACATTATTTTGAAGTGATGTCATCATAGCGCAGCAGGTAGGTGTCGTACTGCGTCAGGAAAGGATGGAAAGGAGCCGGCACAGCGGCAGGATCAGCAAACAAAGTCTTGACGAGCTGCGGCATCCGGGCAGCATCGATGCGATAGAGCATGAACTCGCCACTGACGGCACCCTTCTCCTTATTCCAACCGGGGAAATGCGTCTTCGAAGACTTCGGCCCCTGACCGCTGACAGCGGCATTGACCGTCACTACGATGCCACGGTCGGTCTGCTCGAAATTGAGATTCAGAGCATCTCCCGACGATACCGGGGCAGCGATCAGCAGGCCATTACCCTCGGCATCAGAGAACAGGGCTGCCTCCACTCCTTCATGATTACCCTCAAAATAGAGGTCATCCTGATGCTTTGCCCAGTAACCATAGCGGCAAGCCTGATGACGACCGGGATAGCTGGCAAAGGGGCCCTGCCCCAGCCACTGCACTCGGTCGAAACGACGGTCAAGCAGATAGGCAAGTCCCAGCTCACCATGAAACACGTCGGTGCTGTCGGGGGTAAGCGTGAAGGCTACCTTTGTGGCCGTTCCTTCTTCTGTGGTCTGCACATCAGCTTTTACCTGCTCATTCTGGAGGGAGAGCAGATAAGGCATAGGCAGGCGGTTCTTCTGGGTGAGACGTTCGGCCATCGTAGGCTTGCGACCAGTGCGCACCAGCGGTCCTTCCTGCACGAATGCCATCGGACGGGCAGCACCCTCCCAGTTGAGCTGGGGCTTGTTCAGCACAAAACTCTGGTGGAGGAACACATGTCCCTGGGCATCGTTGACATCCAGCAGGAGCAGCGAGAGGCCTTTTTGCAAGGGCAGCCTAAGGTCGTAGGACGACGTGCTGCGAGGAGCCACATCTGGACTGAAAGCCCCACTGAGCACGGTGTCGCGATTGTTGGTCAGTGTCCAGTGGAAGGTGACGTTGTCCTTCAGGTTCAGGAAGTCGTAGCGGTTATTGATGGTAAGGTGTGTGGTGAGGTCATCGTCTCCCGTCTTCTCCACCGAGCTGACGAAGGCACGGGCATAGTTGTGCTGCAGCTCATAGTAGTTGGGCAGCGGGGTGCGGTCGGCATAGACCAGGCCGTCGGTACCCAGGTTGCCACTCATCTCGAAGCCTCCGTCCATCGTGGTGAACACCCGCTGGTCGCGTTCGCTGCCATCCGTCCGCCATTTGTAGCCACCACCTTTCTCCGTGAAAGGCATGCCTTGGTCGGCCCATTCCCAGACGCCGCCTCCGGCAATGCCCGGGGTGCGCTCGATAATCTCCCACATGCGGTCGTGATCCTCAAGCGAGATGCCCAGCGTATGGCAGTACTCGGTGAAGATAATGGGGCGGTCGAGGCGCTGATACAATCCTTCCAACTGTCCTGTCGAGGGATAGTGGGGAGCGAAGACTGGAGCCGGCGAAGGGAAGCCCTTGGCATCCTTCCCCTCAAAGAAGCGACGGAAGAAGGAGCCCACCTGCGGGAAGCAGTAGGGGCGCGAAGTATCAAGCTGCCCCACGTATTCGCCCACCTCGACACACGTCTCAGGCAACGGATTCTCGTTGCCCACGCTCCACACAATCACTGAGGGATGATTCTTGTCACGGGTGATGGTGGCCAGCGAGCGGGTCTTCAAGATATCCTGATAGGAGCGGTCGGGCAAATGCTTGTCGCCATAGCCGAAGGGGATCTCGTCGACGAGGTAGAAGCCCAGCGAGTCGGCCAGCTCATAGAAGCGCGGTTCACGAGGATAATGCGACAGGCGGAGGAAATTGACCGATGCCTCCTTCATCATCTTCATGTCCTTCAGCGTCAGTTCGTCGCTGATCACCTTCACCGTCCGGGGATCAGTACTATGAACATTCACGCCACGCAGCTTGATGGGGCGTCCGTTCAGCTTCAGCACATTACCGTCGATGCTGATCTCGCGGATGCCAATCTTCTGCGTGATCGTCTGCAGCATCTGCCCCTTCTGTCTTACGTTGACCTTCAACGTATATAAATAAGGTGTCTCAGCTGTCCACAGATGGGGTGTCTGGATCTTTTCCCCTGTAGAGACCACCTTGCCTGTGGCATCCTGTATCTCATAGTCCACCGTCGTCTGCCTAGTAGCGTTTGCCACCTCAGTCTGCACCTTTACCTCACCGTCAATACGAGTAGTGACGGTCAGATTGCTCAGGTGTGTCTTAGGAACGGCGAAGAGGGTGACGTCACGATAGATGCCCATCGGAGCCCAGTCGTCGTTGCAGTCGAACTCATAGCCCTTGAAATGGGAGTAGACACGCATGGCCAGCTGCTGCTCACCACTCTTCCGCAGATAGGGAGTGAGGTCGAAGAGACAGGTATTGAACCCACTCTCCCACGAGCCCACATAGCGGTCGTTGAGCCAGAGGTCATAGCCGCGCAGCACACCGTCGAGCCGGATGGCCACCTGCTGACCCTTCCAGGCATCGGGCACGGTGAAAGCCAGCCGGTAGTAGCCCGTCAGGGAGTCAGGATAGTTGTAGCGAGGCTCGCAGAAGCCATACGCCTCCCAGCAGCCTGGCACAGGAATAGCTCGCCAGGAGGCATCGGCAGGAGGAACGGTCTTGTCGTCCGTCACGCCTTTCACCACTTTCAGTTGCCACTCGCCATTAAGGCTTTTCATCCAGGCCTGGTCAGTCACAGGCCAGATGCCTTTGTAGGCATCGTCCATCTGGGCGTAAGCCATCAAGCCGACTACGCTCAGCAAGCATGTCGTCAGAAACTGCTTCATTTGATTTGTATTAGCATTAGTGTTCGTAGTTCATTTTTCCCGCCACAGCTCTCGCCAGACGGCTATTTGCGCACAAAGTTACTAAAAAAACACAAATCATACAAGATATGAGACAAAAAAACATGTTCTTTTATCAACAATTTCATATCTTTGCACCAAAAATAGCGAAGTGACCCATGACTGAGAAAGAAAAGATGCTTGCAGGCGAGTACTACTCTGCCGTCGATCCTGAGCTGATCAGCGAACTGAATGCCGTCAAGGATATCATACACGAATACAACCTGCTACGCCCCAGCGACCTGGAGCGGAGGCGGGAGATGCTACTCAGTCTGCTGGGGCACGTTGCCGACGACAAGGTGTTCATCAACCAGCCTTTCTACTGCGACTACGGCAAGCAGATCAGCGTGGGCAGGCGCTTCTTTGCCAACTTCAACCTGACCATCCTCGACGAGGCTCCCGTCACCTTTGGCGACGACTGCTTCATCGGCCCCAACGTGAGCATCTACACTGCCTGCCACAGCACCGACCCCATAGAGCGCAACAGCCGGCGTGAGTGGGCGCGGCCCGTCAGCATTGGCTGCAATGTGTGGATAGGCGGCAGCGTGGTCATCCTGCCTGGCGTCACCATCGGCGATAATGTCACCATCGGAGCCGGTTCGGTGGTGGTGCACGACATTCCCTCTGGCAGCATCGCTGTGGGCAACCCCTGCCGGGTGGTGAAAAGCATATAAACATCTAATAATATAAACAAAAACTAAACCCAAAAGAAATATGAGAAAGACCTGCCTTATCATTGCGCTGACGGCAGCCACACTCTGCCAGGCACAGGATCTGAGACTGAACGAACGAGAGTATTTCGAGCGTCAGGGTGTCAACGTGCTGGTGTTCAGCAATCCCTTCACTGGTGGATTCAACGACGAGAAGAACTCGGGCATCGAGATCATCCATCACGGTGTGCGCACCATTCAGGGGGGAGCCGTCCGACTCAACAACACCCCTGAGCAGTGGGACCTCGTGCCCAGGATGACCAGCCGTCGTGTGGACAGGGAGAACAACACCATCGAGGTAGCCCTGCGCTATGAGGACTACGACTTCGACAGCCGCATCACCGTCACAGCCAAGGGGAAGGCCGTTGAAATCAGCGTCTGGCTCGACAAGCCCGTGCCCGAGCCCCTTGCAGGAGAGGCAGGCCTGAACCTCGAGTTCCTGCCCTCACAATACTGGCTGAAGACGTTCACGATGGACGGACGGCTAGGACGGCTGCCACGCTATGCCACCAGTCAGACCGTGACTCGACCCAACAGCGAGAAGCCCCGCCAGTTCAAGGGTTTCAGGACTTACGACGATCGCGGTACAGGGCGTTTCATCGACCCGCTGCCCCTGGAGAAGGGACACAGCATCTCACTGGCTACCGACGATCCTGAGCGACTGATCAGCATCCACAGCGATGATGCCGAGCTGCTGCTATTTGACGGACGCATGCTGGCACAAAACGGCTGGTACGTGCTGCGCAGCATTCTGCCGAAGGGCAAGACAGGCAAGGTCGTCACCTGGACGGTGGAGCCTCATGCCATACCCGGATGGATACGTCAGCCCAACATTGGTTTCTCACAAGTGGGATACATCCCCAACCAGCCCAAGGTGGCCGTCATCGAGCTGGACAAGGCCGACAAACCGCTATCCTCAGCACAGCTCATGCGCATCAACGGCGATGGCACCACGACACAGGCTTTCAAGGGCGACATCAAGCCCTGGGGACCTTTCTTCAAGTACAACTATGTGAAGTTCGACTTCTCGCAGGTCACCCAGCCCGGCGTCTACTACATCCAGTATGGCGACACACGCACTGGCGACTTCCTCATCGACAGTCACGTCTACGACAAGATTACTGATGCCACCACCGACGTGTGGGTGCCCATCCACATGAACCACATGTACGTCAACGAAGGCTATCGCACCTGGCACGGCGAGCCCTTCAAGGAGGGCTATCTGCAGGCACCTGAGAGCGACCACTTCGACCTGCACCGTCAGGGTGCCTCGACCGACACGAAGTACAAGCCGCTGGAGCTGATACCGGGCCTGAACATCGGAGGATTCTTCGATGCAGGCGACTTTGACATTGAGACGGGCTCGAACATCAGCGTCGTACAGAACTTCATCCGCACCTGGGAGCTGTTTAAGCCACAGCGCGACGAGACCTTCGTCAGCCAGCAGCAGCGATATGTCGACTTGCACCGTCCTGACGGAGTGCCCGACGTGCTGCAGTTCATCGAGCACGGCACGCTCAACCTCGTGGCGCAGGCCGAGCAGATAGGACACATGGCTTCGACGCTGTCGAACTCTATCCTCGATAACTACCACCATCTGGGCGACGCTGCCAGCATCACCGACGGCCTGCACTACGACCCCTCACTGAAGCCCTACGAGGTGTCGGCCGACGGCAAGAGCAGCGGCACGCCCGACGATATGTGGGCCTTCACCACCCGCAACCCCTCGCTCGACTTCCAGGCTGCGACGATGTTTGCTGCAGCCAGCCGCGCCCTGAAAGGCTACAACGACAACCTGGCAGAGCGCGCCCTCACCCAGTCGAAGCGACTGATGGAGGAAGCCACAGAGCTGATGAAGAACCGACCTGCCCGTAACGGACGGGCCAACCGCAACAACGGACGGGGAGACCTAGGCACCAACCTCCAGCTCTATGCCGCCACGAAGGAACAGCAGTATCTCGACAACTTCAACGGACAGATATGGAACGCCCTCGACCGCAATGCCATCAACACCATGCAGACGGCACTCGATGCTGTGCCCTATATGGACGAAGCCTACAAGCAGCGGCTGCGCCCCTACGTCGAGCGCTATGCAGCATACATCGACACGCTGGCCCTGCAGAATCCCTATGGAGTGCCCATCGGACTGGGTAACTGGGCAGGTGGAGGATCGGTGCTCAGTTTCGGCACCACCGTGTGCTTTGCCCATCGTTACTTCCCCGATATCATCAGGCGGGATGTCGTCTTCCGCACAGCCGAATGGCTCTATGGCTGTCATCCCTACCACAACTATTCGTTCGTGGCAGTCGTAGGGGCAGCACGTCCCAAGCAGGTGTTCTACGGCAACAACCGAGCCGACTTCTCGTTCATTCCAGGCAACGTGGCTCCAGGCCTGCTCTTCCGACAGCCTGACCACTTCGAGAACTTCGACGACTGGCCTTTCCTCTGGGGACAAAACGAGGGCACCATCGCCGGCAACACGCAGTACATCATCTTCGGCTCGGCGCTGAAGGACATCGTCATGCCGAAATAGCCTGCCAGCCCTAGGCTCCGCTTATCCAGCAAGACCTACGGCTGAATCTTCGTGAACCATCTGCAGACTCTTCATAGCATATCTAGCGACCCTTAGTGACCCACCTACAGACTCTTCATAGCCCATCTTGAAAAGGCCGACTAGGAACTTTGCATATCCTAGTCGCCCTTCCGTTAAAGTAAAACAAGTTGTTTTACCTTTCAAAGTGGCCTACTTTGGTTACCAAGAACGGCCTCGAGCGAAGGTATAACAAGTTGTTTTACTTCATCAACTCATAGCCCTTCATTCCCAAAGGCAGGCACTAAGCAGCTGAAACTGCACAATGAGCTACCACAAGATGCCCCACTTTCTATATCCTCATGCGCAGCCACACAAAGGTCCTAGCTTCTCATTGCAACAGAAAGTGAGTAGCACCCACTCAGAGGCACTACCCACTCAATAGTTATGGTAAAAAAGCTATTTGCTTTCGATGAGCTTTCGCTCGGTTAGTCGCTCACTTAATCACGACCTTGAGCTTTCGCTCGAGCTCGTTCACGTTCGGACGAACTCGAGCAAGCTTGGTTAGTCGCTCACTTAATCACGACCTTTTTGCCGTTGATGATGTAGAGGCCGGCGGGCAGCTGCTCACCATTCATACGTACACCCTGCAAGTTGAAGATACCCTGAATGCGGGCGTCGCTCTTGACGGTGATGCCCTCGACAGCCTCGTCAACAGGCTGGCCGGAAGGAATCTTAGCAGCGATCTCTTCGATGAAGAAGACGGCATTGTTCAGCTCAGAGAGATCCTTCATGGTCTCAGTGTGCTTCAGAGCCTCGTTGGCATCCACCAGACGACGCTGCAGACGCGATACCCAAGTAGCCACCTCAGCCTTCGGTTCCTTCTCTCCAGTCTCCTCGTTGACCACGAAGTTATCCTCGAGCACCTTCTGGCATGCAGCGATGCGCTGGGTCATATCGCCCACCATATCCTTGCGGAAGTTAGCCTCGTCGCCGTAGTACCACAGCTCAGTGTCGCCAAATCCGTAGGTGTTGGCACCAGCACCGTCAATCTGACCGTAGCTGCTCATACCGAACTCAACCTCGACGGGCTCGTTACCGGTCTTCACGTAGTACACCACGTACTGGCATGCATCGTATCCAAGAGTAGCAACTGCAGATCCTGCACCGCTGTTCTTGTCGCCACCCTGCAGACGCAGACGGCTGAACACACGCACGCTGTCGGGAGCGCCATTGAGTCCGAAGAGGAACTTCACCTCAGCCTTGTTGTAGATGGTATCGGCTGCGATGCCGTTATCGGGATCAGCCTCGATGATGGTAGCCATACCCAGATGCTTGCTGAAGTCTTCGTTGGTAGCATAGCCATTGGCCATGAAGCTGTAGACACCAGGATCGGTGATGGTCTTCACCTGCACGCTCTTACTCTGCGGCGAAACGGTGTTACCACGCCATACAGCAGTATAGTAACCTGCACGCCAGCCGGCGCCCTGTGTAGCACGCTTGAAGTTCTCCTTGCCAGAGACGGTCTCTGTGAAGGTCCAACCAGCAGCGCTGCCAGTCTCGGGATTCGGGCTCTGCATGGTCTGTGGTGAGGGTTCGAAGTAGTTGGTATAGGTGTTGAAGTAAGCGGCCATAGCGTCAGCGATCTCAGCCTTCTCAGCGTCGAAGGCATCCTTCTCGCTCTCAGCACCGGTAGCCTCGATCATAGCCTTTGCCTCAGCGATGAGTGCCTCAAGGGCCGAGCGGCGGGCAGCATCACCCTTGCCTACGTGTCCGTCGAGCATCTCCTGAGCCTCAGCGACGATGGTCTGCAGTCCAGTGAAGCTGCCGTTCAGTGCCTCGTAGGTCTCCCAAGCCTTCTTGATGGCATTGACCTGAGCCAGCACGACGGCGCTCTCCTTGGTGCTTCCCTCAGTGAAGAGCAGGCTGCGGATGGTGTTCTCGTCGAGCACCTCGCCGTCCTTTATCATGGCATAGGAAGCCTCGAGTGTAGCCTCAGCCTCAGCGATAGCGGTATTCAGCTCGTCGTGTCCCCAAGGGAATCCGTCGGCCTTAGTCAGAGCGGCCTTAGCCTTAGCGGTTGCGATGCGTGTCAGGAGCTCAGCCTGCTGAGCCTTGATAGCATTCACCTCGTCGTCATAATCGAGCTGCTCCTGCGAGATACCAATGAGACGCAGCTGCGGGTTGGCGATGTTGACATTCGAGCCGTACTTGGCAGTCATCTCGGGATCGGGCACATAGCTGATACCGAAGGTCAGAGGCTCACCCTCGACAGCGTCGACGATGACGGTAAAGGTCTGAGCATAGGGACGGCTGATAACGCCGCAGTCGATCTTCGTGTTCTGCGAAGCCTCGATGACAGCAGCATCGGTCCACAGCGTGTCACGACCACCATAGAAAGTGACACCCTTGAAGTCGCGGTTCCAGTCAGCCACATAGTTACCCCAACTAGAGACGGTGTTGGCCATGTAGTGACCCAGGATGTCGAGCGAGAACATCACCTTTCCGCTGATAACGGGGGTGACGGTGATGTGCATACAGGCTGCACCGGGCGAGTTACCACCCTGCAGGCGGTGACCAATCTCGTCGCCGTTGTTGGTGATCATGCTACTACCGCTGTTATTGATGTGGAACCAGCGGCCGCCTGATCCGTGCCAGTTGCCCCAGTCGTTGGCCTTACGGGTGTCGCCATAAGCCGACCACTTCTTCTCATTGGAAATCAGGTCGGCAGAGTTGGCATGCAGGAAGGTGAGCAGCGTAGCATCGTACTCGGCCACCATGCCTGCCACTTCCTCCACACTCTCTAACATGGGGTCGTTGTTGTTCACCCACTCACGGAACATCTCAACCATCTCAATGAAGCTGGTGCCACCCTCGGAGTAGACGTCCTCCGTGAAGGCACCGCTGGCGATGAGGTTGTCGATGTAGGCAAGCTTACGCTCCAGCACACGGATGTCGTAGACCTCAACGGCGGGATAGATCTCGATGTTGGTGATCATCGTACCCGTGGTCAGCTGCTCGAAGTGCATGCAGAGATACTGTCCCTGCTCGGCTGTGAAGTAGTTGACGATGGTCTGCCACTCGTCCTTGTAGCCGTAGCCTTCCTTCGTGACGACAGTTGCGCCGTCGCCCACAGAGAGGGCTCCCTCGTCGTTGACGAAGAACACACCATAGTTGCCGCCTACTGAAGAGCAGCGGATGGCATTGGTGGTCTCACCCTTGATGTCGTACTTCACCACATAGGTGCCGCCTTCCAGACGCCAGCTGTTGCACAGGGCCACGCCTGCTGTGGCAGCAACGGTCTGCAGCACGTTCTCACCGTTGGGGCCTGCGCCCTCAACAAAGTCCCACACTTCGGCACTCACCTCGTTGCCCTCGGCATCCTTCCATCCGTCGCGGCTATTGGCGAAGTTTCCGTTCGTGACAATGTTGTCACCAGTAATCTTGAGCCTCTGCAGGTAGTTGTAAGCATAGTCGCCCACGCCGAGAGCGAAGGTACTGCTTGCAAACAGGACCGCACAGACTGTCATGAGTAGTTTTTTCATCATAATAATGTTGTTAATTAAGTAATAAAATCGATTTGACTAATCTAAGTAGGTTGCACGTTTCGGTCGTTTTCGGCTGCAAAGGTACTCATTTTCTTGATATAAAACAAGAAAACCGACCGATAATCTTTGCCAACTTACTATGATTTTTGATAAACGGGCGGTTGTGCAATCGTTTTAACATCTGCAGAAACGATTATAAAGGGGCTCGATAGCGGGGTTTTCGGCTTTATTTCGTAACTTTGCCGACAGAAATCAATGAAACCAAACGTTATGAAACCGAAACTTCTAACCCTATCACTACTCCTTATGAGCATCATCACCATGAGTGCAGCAAAAGTCAAGAAACCAGCCATCGAGCGCATCGACCCCGCTTTCTGGTATGTGGGGATGAAAAATCCGTCGTTGCAGCTGATGCTGAGCGGCCCCGGCATAGCCAGCGTCAGCGAAGTCACCACCGACTATCCCGGCGTGCGTATCGACAGCGTGGTGCGCCTCGACTCGCCCAACTACCTCTTTCTATATATTAATGTACGCGAGGCAAAGGCAGGAACGATGACACTGAAATGGAAAGAGGAGAGAGGAAAGTGGAAAGAGGTGGCCTATGAGCTCCGGCAGCGCGAGATGGCAGGCGAAGAGCGACGCGGCTTCGACATCAGCGATGTGCTCTATCTGGTCATGCCCGACCGCTTTGCACAGGGCCTCGACCACTCGCGGCCCATAGCCGGCATGAACAGCTACCGTGAAGACCGCTCGCAGCCCTCACTGCGGCACGGAGGCGATATGGAGGGCATACGCCAGCACCTCGACTACTTCACCGACCTGGGTGTCACAGCCCTGTGGTTCACACCCGTGCTGGAGAACAACTCGCCCGACAGCGACAACGGCTACAGCACCTATCACGGCTATGCCACCACCGACTACTACCGCGTCGACCCACGCTTCGGCACCAACGACGACTACCGCCGCCTCATCGACGACTGCCACAAGCGCGGCCTGAAGGTGGTGATGGATATGATCTTCAACCACTGCGGCTTCGAGCATCCCTGGGTCAGCGATATGCCGTCGAAAGACTGGCTCAACCACCCCGAGTGGCTCACCGAGAAGCAGTCGGGACGCGACCCCATGACAGGATTCACAGCCAACAGCGACGGCAGCGAGCCAGCGAAGAGTGCCTACCTGCAGACCAGCTACAAGCTGACGCCCGTGCTCGACCCATACGCATCGGAGGTGGATCTGCGCGAGACCACCGAGGGATGGTTCGTGCCCTCGATGCCCGACCTCAACCAGCATAACCCTCACCTCATGCGCTACCTCATCCAGAACTCGAAGTGGTGGATCGAGACTGCCGGCATCGACGGCATCCGCATGGATACCTACCCCTATGCCTTCGGCGAGCCTATGGCCGAGTGGATGCGTGAGCTCAACGAGGAATACCCCAACTTCAACACCGTCGGCGAGACGTGGGTCACCGAGCCTGCCTATACCGCTGCCTGGCAGAGAGACTCTCGACTCTCCGCTCTCAACTCTCAACTCAAGTCGGTGATGGACTTCTCGTTCTTCGACAAACTCTCACAGGCCAGGAATGAGGAGACAGACGGCTGGTGGCAGGGAATGAACCGCCTCTACAACTCGTTCGTCTACGACTATCTCTACCCCAACCCCAACAGCGTGCTCGCCTTCATCGAGAATCACGACACTGACCGCTTCCTGGGCAACGGCCGTGACTCACTCATGCTCAAGCAGGCCCTCGCCCTGCTGCTCACCGTGCGCCGCATCCCGCAGCTCTACTACGGCACCGAGATCATGATGAACGGCACGAAGGAAGTGACCGACGGCAACGTGCGCAAGGACTTCCCTGGCGGATTCCCGGGCGACACCCACAATGCCTTCACCCGTGAGGGACGCACCCAGGCCGAGCAGCAGATGTTCGGCTGGCTCTCGCGGCTGCTCCACTGGCGTCAAGGCAACCAGGTCATCACTCGCGGCACGATGAAGCAGTTCATCCCCTACAACGGCGTCTACGTCATCGCCCGCCAGCTTGACGCCCGTACCGTGCTCACCGTCCTCAACGGCACGACGAAGGCAGCCACGATGTCAGTCAGCCGCTATGCCGAAGTCATCGGCAGCACCGCCCGCGCCAAGGATATCCTCACCGGCCGCTACTACGACCTGACGAAAGATCTCCAGCTGAAGCCAAGACAGAGCCTTGTGCTGGAATTCTGATAGTGGAAAGAGGAAAGTGGAAAGTGGAAAGAGCTCTCAACCCGCTCACCCCTCTCCAGTTGGAGAGGGGCTGGGGGTGAGGCCTTTTGCAAACCACCTCGCTACGATCGCACCGCTGATGTTGTGCCACACGCTGAATATGGCGCCGGGGATGGTGGCCATGGGATAGGCAGCGAAATGGAGGGTGGCGAGACTGGAGGCCAACCCCGAGTTCTGCATACCCACCTCGATGCTGACCGCACGGCGCTTGGGTGCTGACATTCGCAGGAGGCTGCCAATGGCGTAGCCCACGCTGAGTCCGCACACATTGTGGAGCATCACCACGAGAATGATGATCAGTCCGCCCGACATCAGCTTGCCGGCATTCGCGGCAATCACGATCAGCACGATAGCACAGATGGCAACCGACGACAGGGCAGGCAGATAGGCCGTAGCCATTGAGGTCTGCCGGGGCCAGAGCCGCTTGACTATGAGTCCTGCGACGATGGGGAGGATGACCACCCAGAGGATGCTCAGCAGCATGCCGACGACATTGACGTCGACCGTCTTGCCAGCCAGGAGCCATACCAGCAGGGGGGTCAGCAGCGGAGCCAGAAGCGTCGAGACGCCCGTCATGCCCACGCTGAGTGCCACGTCGCCGCGAGCCAGGTAGGTGATGACGTTCGAAGCCGTGCCGCCCGGACAGCAGCCCACGAGCACCACGCCCACGGTGAGCGCCTCGTCGAGCTGGAACACGCGCGCCAGCGTCCAGGCCAGCAGGGGCATCACCGTAAACTGCGCCAGGCAGCCTATGACGACATCTTTCGGACGGCTGAACACGATGCGGAAGTCATCGGCACGCAGCGTCAGTCCCATACCAAACATGATCACGCCCAGGAGGGGATTGATCACCGTGGGCTTCACGCGGCTGACCATCTCAGGAAAGGCCAGTGCCACTATCGCCGACAGCAGCACCAACGCGCCCATATAGTCTGAAATGAATTTACAAATCTTCTTCATCTGACGAATGACGTTGAGATCATCTATTTCTGACCGGAAACTCAAAATAGGTGTCGGGGAACGACTCGTCGCGCAGCGTGAAGTGCCACCACTCAGTATCGAAAGGCTTGAAACCGTGACGCAACATCGCCTGACGAAGAATCATGCGATGCTGAAACTGCTCGGCGGTGATGCTACGATTGGCCGGACTCTTGTGGTTATCACCCGTATACTCACCCGTCTCCGGATTGCCGCAGAAATCGGGATGGCTCTCAGGACCGAACCAGTCGAAAGTGCCGCCCATGTCAAGTTCTTTCTCAGTCGCCATATCGAAGAGGGTCAGGTCGAGGGTGGATCCTCGCGAGTGTCCGCTTTTCTCGCAGATATACTCCTGCGGGAAGAGCACGCTCTTGTCGAGATCAGGATAGAAGTAGCGTTTCATCAGGGTGTCGGGAATGTCAGCAGCCCATCGCATGAAGTGGTCGACAGCCTTCTGAGGGCGGTAGGCATCATAGATTTTCAGTCGGTAGCCCAGTCTGACGACATCGTCGCTCACGGCACGGAGGCTGTCGGCAGCCCGTCGGGTGAGCAGGGCCGTAGGCTCCTCATAGCCGTCGATGCGCTGGCCCACGAAGTTGTAGGTGCCGAAGTAGCGTATCTCAAGGATAGCATCGGGCACAGCATCGGTGAGCATCACAAACTGACTAGCATCCTCGGAGGGTGGGAGCACCTCGGTCTTGCCGCTTCGACTAAATATCAAGACACAAGCGATAGCACAGACAAAAGTGATGGCGCCTATGGCCAAGAGCAAAATCTTTTTCATATTCTGACTTTTTTAATATTTCTGCTTAGCCGACCACTTCTGCAGTTTCTTGTATTCCTTCTTGGTGAGACGCATGAAGGAGCCATGCTGCGGACCTGTCACGCCCTCGATGTCGACAGGGTCGTGGAAGTTGCGCAGGTTCTCGTCGGCCTTGCAGATGCGGTAGTGCTTGGGACGGTCGGAGTACTGGATATAGGCCACGCGCCAGGTCTTGTCGCCCATGAGCTGGAAGGCCGAGCTGCCCTCACATTTCTTGTTGCCCTCGAAGCTGACGTAGTCATCCTCCACAGGCTCCCCCCACCCGCTCGTCAGATGCTTGCTGGTGGCGGTATAGATGCCGGGCTTGCCGCCCTCTTTCTTGATGAGCATGTGGTAGAGGCCGTCGTCGAGCAAGTTGATGTCGGCATCGATGGTGGCATAGCCCCAGTCAAAGAGCAGGCGGGGCTGCGTGAGGCGGGTGAACGACTTATCGGCGTACGAGTAGTACATGCGGTCGTAGCTCTCCTCTGCGCGGTTGAGCATCGAGTAGTAGATCATATATCCGCCCCGCTCGCCGTTCTCCCATACGTAGTCGGGATCCCAGAAGATCTGGGGAGCCCACACGCGGTTGATGGTGCTCCAGTCCTTATAGACGCTCTCGGCCTGAGGATTGCAGAAGATGCCGGTGCCCTTGCGGTAGTCGAAGGTGACGCTCTCCCAGTGGATGAGGTCCTTGCTCGTCATCAGGTCGATGCCGTAGTTGTCCCATACCTTCGACTTGGCCACGCACATATCGGTGGTGACCATCACAAAGCCCTTGCCGTCGTAGCTGCGGGTGATGAAGGCATCGCGCTGCCCCCCTTCGATGCGGGCATGCACCTTGGGGTCGATGACGGCCCTGCCGCCGATGATGTCCTCGTAGTGATAGCCGTCGCGGCTGAGGGCGTAGGCCGTATATTCCCCGCCGTCGCTCATGTGACAATACAGGTAGCCGTAGTCGCCCTTGACGATGTTCTGGGCCGATGCTGTCAGCACTGCTGTCGTCAGCGCTGCAAATACAATTGCAAATCTTTTCATCGTTATATTCATTTTTATTGCTGCAAAAATAAGAAATTTCTACCGAATAGCCAAAGAATAACACAAATTATTTGGAGTTTCGTCGACTTTTTCGTACCTTTGTCCACTAGAAACCACATTACTTACTTAACACATTCAAAAGATGGATACCAGAAAACTACTGACAACGCTCCTGATGGCCGCTTGTGCCTGCCCTATGTCGGCCGACAACAAGAAGGCCGTGGAGAACGAGCCAAAAGACCCCAACGAGATGGTGGCCTACCTCTTTACCTATTTCAACAGCAACGACCCCAAGGACGAGCAGATATGCTACGCCCTGAGCGACGACGGCTACAACTACACCCCGCTGAACGGAGGCATGCCGGTGATCGAGAGCGACACCATCGCCCTCACCCAGTGCGTGCGCGACCCGCACATCCTGCGCTGTGAGGACGGCAAGACCTTCTACATGGTAGCCACCGACATGCGCTCGGCACTGGGCTGGAGCAGCAACCGGGGCATGGTGCTGCTGAAGTCGACTGACCTGGTCCACTGGCAGCATTCCACCGTCAATTTCCCCACCCGCTACACGAAGACCTGGAAGAACGTGATACGCGTGTGGGCTCCAGAGACCATCTACGACCACCAGGCCGGCAAGTACATGGTGTTCTATTCGCTGCGCACCAGCGATCCGGGTTCGTACGACAAGATCTACTATCAGTATGCCAACAAAGACTTCACCGACCTCGAGGGCGAGCCGAAGTGGCTCTTCGATGCCGGCAATGCCACCATCGACGGCGACATCGTCTACAACGAGGCCGACCAGCTCTATCACCTCTTCTACAAACAGGAGTCGGGCCGCGGCATCTATCAGGCCGTGGCAAAGAACCTGACCGACAAATGGCAGATGCTCGACGGCAATGTGGAGCAGACCAAAGAGGCTGTTGAGGGCGTCGGCGTGTGCAAGGCCATCGACCGCAAGTCGTGGATCATCATGTACGACTGCTACGGCAACGGCCACTATCAGTTCTGCCGCTCGGAGGACCTGAAGACCTTCCAGTTTGTGCAGAACACTGAGATGAAGGGCAAGTTCACCCCGCGTCACGGCACCATCATCCCCATCACCCGTGCCGAGAAGGAGCGCCTGCTGCAGGCTTTCCCCAACTACAAGCAGCCCATCCTGAGCGGATTCCATGCCGACCCGGAGGTGCTCTACTCCACCAAGACCAAGAAATACTACATCTACAGCACTACCGACGGCACACCCGGCTGGGGAGGTCATGACTTCAGCGTGTTCTCGTCGACCAACCTCATCGACTGGACCGACGAGGGCAAGATGCTCGACGTGAAGGGCGACCAGGTGACGTGGGCCACGGGCAATGCCTGGGCACCCTGCATCATCGAGAAGAAAGGCAAGTACTATTTCTATTTCTCGGCCCACAACCCGCAGAGCAGGCGCAAGGAGATTGGCGTGGCCGTCAGCGACAGTCCCACGGGACCCTTTGTCGACTCCGGAGCTCCCATCATCACCGATGCCGACCGTCCTCAGGGCGTGCGTGGCGGACAGGCCATCGACGTCGACGTGTTCCAGGATCCGAAGTCGGGCAAGTGCTACCTCTACTGGGGCAACGGCTTCATGGCTGGAGCTGAGCTCAACGACGACATGCTTTCAGTGAAGAAGGAGACCATCACCAACCTCACGCCCCAGGGCGGCGATCTCCAGACATGGGCCTTCCGCGAGGGAGCCTACGTCTTCTGGCGCAAGGGCACCTACTACTTCATGTGGAGCGTCGACGATACCGGCTCGCCCAACTATCACGTGTGCTACGGTACGGCAAAGTCGCCCCTGGGCCCCATCACCCTCGACGAGAGCAACTATATGGTGATCAAGCAGAAGCCCGAGGACAAGATCTACGGCACGGCCCACAACTCCGTCCTTCAGATCCCCGGCAAGGACGAGTGGTATATCGTCTATCACCGCATCAACAAGAACTTCGTCAACCACGAGCCCGGCATCCACCGCGAGGTCTGCATCGACCGCCTCACCTTCGACCGTCAGGGCCGCATCATCCCCGTCACGCCCACCCTCGACGGGCCGGCTCCGCTGCCAGTGAAATAGCAGTCCCCCCCGTTTTCGGCTCAACTGCTATTTTACAGGTGTTTATCCTTGTGGGACATTAGGCTTGGAAGGACCTTAAATCCTCCAGAAATCTGACACAAATATGAGAAGGGAAAAGATTTCTGTTGGATGTTGTGTAGATTTAGGGTTCAATGACCTTTCTGCGCTTGTTTACTGTAT
>JAEEGK010011563.1_pt1 | contig 20144 bp, 21 predicted proteins | sample 8958771 | NCBI WGS metagenome assembly JAEEGK01 (sample SAMN16246547, study PRJNA631951) | gut metagenome | biome: gut microbiome; feature: rumen; material: SC-attached | host: Bos | place: Iran: Karaj | collected 2018-10
AGAAATGGCTGCTTGATCTGTATGGCAATGAGTATGCGGAATACAAGAAACGCGTGAATCGCTGCATACCTTGGAAGAGAAGATAGATTGAAGACTGAGGCTGAAGAAATTCAGCCTCAATTTTTTTATAAATAAGTGTTGACTGTGACGTAACGTTATAGTTTATGGTATAGATACACGTGAAGGAGATGAAGCTATGAAGACAGTAAATGAAGTAAGTAAACTGACCGGTGTGAGTATACGCAAATGATCGGCAGAGAATTCAAAAATGGATTCGATGCCGATTTTTTATTTGTGGTGTAATATATCTTGACGGCGAAAAGGTAACATGTTACATTATTCAAGAAATGTAATATGTTACCTATTTGTTGCGAAAAAAAGGGATTGTTTATGGATTACGATAAAACAATGAATATGGATAAGGTTGAATTCGGTGATATGCCGCCTCAGGCTTTTCTTCTGGGACTTTTGAGTGCATTCGACAACAGATACCAGGCCGCAGCGGATAAGTATTTCAGGGAGATTACCTGGAAACAGTTTTTTGCGATCATCTGCATCAACATGTGCAAGGAGCCGCCGACGCTGGGTGACCTTTCGGATGTAATGGGCAGTTCCCATCAGAATGTAAAACAGATCCTGCTGAAGCTTGAAAGCAAGGGCTTTGTCTCGATGAAACCCGATGATAATGATAAGAGAAAACAGAGATTTTTCGTTACAGATAAATGCAGGAAATTTCTGGAAGAAAATGATAACCGCAGCAGAAACAGCGCCATGATAATCGGTGAAATATTTGATGGTGTTAAAGAAAAAGACCTCGCGGTAACGATAGAAACGATCATGAAAATGGAAAGGAATTTGGAGAAGATATGAAAACACTGGTAATATACACATCACAGACAGGATTTACCAAGAGATATGCACAGTGGCTTTCAGATGAGATGAAAGCCGATATGTATGACCTGAAGGAAATTCAGAAGAAGGATGATTCCTTCTTTTCGGAATATGAAGCGATCGTTTATGCCGGATGGGCCATGGCCGGAAAGGTGGTAAAGGCAGGCTGGTTCCTGAACAAGGCGGAAGGATGGAAAGGCAAGAAACTTGCGGTGATCTGCGTCGGCGGATGTCCGGGCGATGCTCCCGAGTGCGAAGCAATGATGAAGACGGTCATAAGCGAAGAGCAGAGCTCATACATAAAAGCGTTTTACTGCCAGGGCGGATTCAACTATGAGAAGATGAATGCAGCATCCAAGCTTGCCATGAAGATGTTCGTCGGTTCCCTTAAAAAGAAACCGGATGAAAAGTCGAAGACGATGGCAGAAATGATATCAAAGGGTTATGACATATCCGATGTGAAATATATTAAACCCGTAGCAGATTACCTTCGCGGATAGCCGGTACTTTGGATCACCGATCCTTCGCAGATTTCCATGGAGAAAATAAACCCCGGAGTCAGGCGACTCCGGGGTTTATTTGACTTTCATCACAGCATTGTAAACTTTTCCTTTATAAAATCATCAAAAAACGATATAGTCACAAGAAAATTATACGATATTAGGAACCAAAATTATAACCATTATTATAAGAATTAAATAATTAGTGTTTGGCAAACAAAGGGTACACCAATGTTTTTGTGAACGATAAAGAGGAAAAGTGCTATAATAGCAAAGTAATGCCATTTACACGGTATAAGAATAATAAGAAAGAACGGTATCAGACTATGAGAACAAGAATTAAACAGCTATTCAGAAACACCGCCGAATATGCATCCAAGGACGTAGAAGTATGTGCATGGGTTCGTACCAATCGTTCACAGGCACAGTTTGGATTTCTTAATATAAATGATGGTTCTTTCTTCGAGAATCTTCAGGTTGTATATGAGCAGGCTCTTCCCAATTTCGAAGATATTTCCAAGATCAGAGTCGGAATGAGCGTTAAGGTAATCGGTGAAGTAGTTCTTACTCCCGAGAACCAGCAGCCTTTTGAAGTAAAGGCAAAGAGCGTTGAGGTACTTGGTGATTGTCCCGAGGATTATCCCATTCAGCCCAAGCGTCATACCAGAGAGTATTTAAGAACCGTTGCACACCTTCGTCCCCGCACCAATCTTTTCTCAGCGGTATTCAGAGTAAGAAGCGTCGCTGCAATGGCTATCCACAGCTACTTCCAGGAGAGAGGATATCTCTATGTACACACTCCTCTTATTACCTGTGCAGACTGTGAAGGTTCCGATCAGATGTTTAAGATCACTACCTTGAATATGAACGATTTGCCTCTTACCGAGGACGGAAAGGTTGATTTCAACGAAGATCTTTTCGGAAAGCAGGCATTCATCACCGGCTCCGGACAGCTTCAGGGCGAGACTTTCGCAATGGCATTCGGTGATATCTACACATTCGGACCTACTTTCAGAACCGAAAATTCCAACACCCAGACCCACGCAAACGAGTTCTGGATGATCGAGCCCGAGATGGCATTCTGCGATCTTGAAGGACTTATGGATATCGAAGAGGAGATGCTCAAGTACGTTGTAAAGTATGTACTCGACAAGTGCCCCGAAGAGATCGATTTCTGCGACAAGTTCGTATCAAAGGGATTGAAGGATAAGCTCAACGATATCATCAATGCGAAGTTCACCAGAATTAAGCACCATGATGTCATCGATATTCTGAAGAAAGCTGACGTTAAGTGGGAGTTCGAGCCCGATTACGGCGAGGATATCGCAAAAGAGCACGAGAAATATATCGTAGATTATTTCAACGGACCTGTTTTCGTAACCGATTGGCCTAAGGATATCAAGGCATATTACATGAAGGTTAATCCCGATAACAAGACCGTTGCAGCTGTAGACCTTCTTGTTCCCCAGGCAGGTGAGCTCATGGGCGGAAGCCAGAGAGAGGAAAATCTCGACGTTCTCATTAAGAGAATGGATGAGATGGGAGTCGATAAGGAAGGCATTGACTGGTATCTCGATACCAGAAGATACGGCGGATGCGTACATTCAGGATTCGGAATGGGATTTGAACGTCTCATCATGTACCTGACCGGAGTAGAGAATATCCGTGACGTAATCCCCTATCCCAGAACGCCCAGATCTGCAGATTTCTAATACATTAAAACAGACACCTGCTTCGGTAGAAATGCCGGGCAGGTGTATTTTTTTGAACTCAACAGCCGCTTGAGTGCCCGGATTTTACCGGGAATATGGAACTCAAGTACAAATTGATATACAATCCTATGAAATGCGGTTATCTTAAAAACAGATACAGGCCGGTATCTCATACTGTTCAAAGGAGAGATGGATAATGATAGATATGAATAAAGTGGCAAGAAACATTAAGAATGCCAGAACAAAGAAAAACATGACGCAGCTTGAACTCGCGGATATAGTAGGAGTCAGCTATCAGGCGGTGTCTAATTGGGAACGTGGAAATTCCATGCCCGATATAGGTAAGATAACCGATATTGCAAAGGCACTGGACCTGGACGTGTCAGAGCTTCTTGGCGATGACAGTGGATCTACCGTTATTAAAAAAGTTCTGGATAATAAGGATGAATCACTTACTGCCGAGGAGCTTAAAGAAGTTGCACCGATGCTTCCTCCGGACGAGGTTAAAGAGAAAGTAAAGAAGATATCCGACGAAGGTACTCTGAATTTACATTCTCTTGTCGAGTTTGCCCCCTTCCTGGATGACGATTATCTGGACGAGATAGCAGACCGTGTTGGAACCGCTCAGATAAAAGATCTTGTTGCACTGGCACCGTTTTTATCGGACGAAACCATAACTAAAATCTCGCGAAAGGTAGAGTCTGCGAACATAAAAGATCTTGTAGCACTTGCTCCGTTTATGTCGGACGAGGCATTGGATGAAGTGATAACAAGGATGGATGCGAAGGATTTTGAGGGTGTGACCGCACTTGCTCCTTTTTTGTCTGATGAGACCCTGGACAAAATTGTTGATATGGCAATAGAAAACGGTGATGTATCGAAACTGACCGGAACCGCATGCTATCTTGGCAGAAAATCTTTGAAGAAGATCACGGAGTTTTTGCTTAAGTCGGATGATTCAAAACCCATGTCGAAGTTTATGATGTATATGTAAAAGAAAACCTCCGAGATAACTCGGAGGTTTTTTAGCCTGCTTTATCATACATCAGCATGCGTAACTTCAGGTTCTTGTGTTCTGTAATCAACATATATGATTATATCAATATTTCTGTTTTCTTCCGGATTTCTAGCAGCATTTATACCGATGGAAAATTCTACATATTCATCATAAATGGACAGTCCGTTAAGAAACCAGTTTTCTTTTAAATATACTAAATTAAATTCATCCTTTAAATCTATGTCGAGCCCGGTTATCTCTTCGTATATTTTGTTATAACAGCTTTCCATCATCTGTTCGGAATTTTTGTAGATCTTCTCCATAGAAGATAAAACAAACTCAATATTATCTTCTTTCACTATAACTTCATAAAGGTCACAAGGAAGTTCGGGTTTTCTGTTGCCGAAAGAATCAATTCCGTCGAATCCGCTTTTTATACCCGTAAAACAATTTTTTTCGGAATCTTTTACCAAGACACCGTTTCCAAAATAGGAATTTTCGATCTCAACATAGGATGAGTTGATTTTTTTAGGTGAAAAAAGTTTAGATAAAATCGACATATAAAAACTCCTTTCAGATTGATAACCTCAAGTATTTTATCACAGATTTTCTTCTCCCCACTTTTTTAGTTCGAGAAGAATGGGGATGAGGCTTTTTGCTTTTTTTGAGAGGCTGTATTCTACACGCACGGGCATCTCATCGTATTGTTTTCTGACGACGAAGCCGTCAGCTTCAAGCTCTTTAAGAGAGTTTGCGAGCATGGTGTTGGTGATTCCGTGGATTGCACGGCTCAGTTCCCCGTAGCGCACGACCTCGTTATTGTCGATGACGCACAGTATCATGATCTTCCACTTGCCGCCGACGGTATCCAATACTTTCTTCAGACCGCAGCTTTTTCCGGCAATATCCTCACATAAGGGTTCTTTTTTCACTGTTTTGCTCATGGTATCATTTTCCTTACCAGGTATATATAATCTGCGTACTTGATATGTTTTTTATACCAACTATAATAAAGATAGCAAGAGAAGAAATCAAGTAACAATTAACGGATTAATATGAAAGGTGAAGATTATGGCATATAAGATTACAAAAGAAAACTTTAACGAAGAAGTAGCTAACAGCAATATCCCGGTTCTTATAGATTTCTATGCCGACTGGTGCGGCCCCTGCAAAATGATGAGTCCCGTTGTGGAGGAACTTGCGGGAGAGTATGAGGGCAAGGCAAAGATCGCTAAGGTAAATGTGGATCAGGAATCCGAAATAGCAGAAAAATACGGAGTCATGAGCATTCCCTATTTTGCATTCATCAAGAACGGAAAACTGGTGGATGAGCAGATCGGAGCAGTTGCCAAGGCTAAGCTTGTACAGAAACTTGATAAGTTGATCTAAGGATCATGATACGGAAGGCGCCTTCATTACGAAGGCGCTTTTTTATTGGATTTTCAAATTACCGACTAATAGTCGAAAAAGTTCTTGACAAGAAATTGAGTCATGATTTATATTAAAACCGACCGATAGTCGAAAACATATCACCCATGAGGATGAGAATATGCAGGAACTGTTAAAAGTAGAAAACTTAAGTAAGAGCGGAATCTTAAACAATATCGGATTTTCGGTATACCCCGGAGAAATGATCGCGATAATGGGACCTTCGGGTTCCGGCAAGTCCACACTTTTATACTGCGTATCCGGAATGGACAAAACGGACGGAGGAAAAGTTACTCTTAGTGAGACAGAGCTTACCTCGTTATCCGAGGAGGAAAAGTCGAAGCTCAGATTGAACAGGATGGGTTTTGTTTTCCAGCAGATGAATGTCCTTCCCGACCTTAACGTCATGGACAACATTACATTTACATCCGTCTATGCCAAGGGGAAGAAGCACGAAAAAGAAATTCGCGAGAAAGCAACCGGGCTCCTCAAAGAATTCGGAATCGATGACATCGCAGATCATATGACAAACGAAGTATCGGGAGGCCAGTTACAAAGAGCCTGCATCTTACGAAGTATGATGCTGGATCCGGAGATACTCTTTGCAGACGAACCCACGGGTGCACTCAATCAAAGAGCTGCATCTACGGTCATCGACTCTTTCCTCAAGATCAACAAAGGCGGTGTGACGATCCTGATGGTCACCCACGACAGTAAAGTGGCACTTAAGTGCGACAGAGTTTTATACATCCTCGATGGTGAACTCAGAGGTGAGCTTGAACTCGGAAAGTATGATCCCTCCCAAGAAGACGAAAGGCAACAGAAGATCAACAACTGGCTTAATTCATTCGGATGGTAACGGAGAATAAGTATGTACATTAAGATGTTCAAAAATTACATACGTAAGAACAAGCTTGTTTCGATTGCCACATGTCTCTTTATGATAATCTCTGCGGTTTTCATCGGGCTTACCGTATTACTGTCGGTAAGCCTGTTGGGAGCCATAGACAATCTGATGACCGAAGCAAAGACCTGTGACTTCCTGCAGATGCATTCGGGAGACATTGATGAGGCGCAGCTCAGAGAGTTTGCGGATTCGAGAGACGATGTTGAAGACATGCTGATCGCAAACTTTCTGAATATCGAAAACAGCAGCTTCTCATTAAACGGTATATCACTTGCTGACAGTACTCAGGACAACGGACTATGCATTCAAAATGAAAACTTCGATCGTTTGCTGGGAACGGACAACGAGATCCTGCACGCGTCAGAGGGAACGGTATATGTGCCCGTCTGTTATAAGAGTGAATATGATCTTGAACCGGGACAGGAAATGCGGATCGGAGATATGTCTCTTACCATCGCAGGTTTTCTGAGAGATTCCCAGATGAATTCGATGATGGCTTCGTCGAAAAGATTTCTTGTAAGCAGTGAAGACTACCGGAAATTAGAAAGCATCGGAAGACAGGAGTACTTAATAGAATTTCTGATAAAAGACGGATGCGATATCAATGCATTTGCTACGGCATACGCGGATGCGGAACTTCCTGCAAACGGACCGACCATAACATCACCTCTTATAAAAATGATGAATGCCTTATCCGACGGAATGATGATACTTATCATCTTCCTGGCTGGAATAGTGGTTCTTGTAATCTCTCTAATCTGTATACGATACATTGTCCTTACGGGAATGGAGAAGGATAAGAAATCCGCGGGAATGCTGAAGGCACTCGGCTTTAGCGGCAAAGATATAAGAAAGATATTTATCTCAAAGTACATCATCCTTTCGATGTTCGGAGGTATTGCAGGAGCATTTGCCGCCCGGGATATATCGGAGCCTCTCGGAATGCAGATGCGTGAACTATACGGAGCATCCGGTGATAATGCGGGAACATTTGCGGCATCATTAATCGGAGTATTCATAACCGAAGCGATAATTCTTTTGTCCATAAGAAAGCAACTGAAAAAGAATGACCGCCTTTCCGCAGTGGAGGTAATCGGTGACAGATGTAAAAACAGCTCACGTAAAAAAGACAGTCTGATATGGATCACAGCGGTTACCTCCGCAGCGGTTTTCCTGATCCTCGTTCCGGTGAATTTCTCCACAACGATATCGTCGGACAGATTCGTCAGTTATATGGGAGTTGGACAGAGCCATATAAGAATGGATGTAAGACAGTGTGATGATATCGGAGGCGTATCGAATGATCTGACAGATAAGTTAAAAACGGAATTGACCGTAGATAAGTATACTCTTATGCAGACTAAGAGTTTCAGGGCAACAATTCACGGAGATGAAAATGTAAACCTCACAACGGAGATTGGAGATCACGAAGTATTCCCACTTAACTATATCGAAGGTGTATGTCCGAAGTCAGAAGGAGAGATCGCACTCTCAAAACTTAACTCACAAGAACTTGAATGCGGTGTAGGAGATACGATAGTCCTTCACAGAAGTTCCGGAGATGCAGCATATACCGTATGCGGAATTTATTCCGATATCACAAACGGCGGCAAGACTGCAAAGATTTACGGTGATTCCGAAACGGATAAAGACATTCCGATCATGTGGAGCATTATTTATATAACTCTTAACGATCCGGCAGAAGCCGAAAACTTCATAAAAGGTTATCAGGATTACTGCAGTGAGTACGGTGGTTCCGTAAAGATCACGGACATCGCGGGATATATGGACGGTCTGTACGGCCGGACGATCAAGAGTATCGGTTACGCAGCTGCTTTATCTTTTGCAGTATCATGTATTATTATTTTCATTGTGGTAGTTCTTTTCATAAGACTCATGATCTGGCAGGAAAAGAGTGAAATATCCCTGAAGAAAGCACTCGGAATAAGTGTAAGATATATCAGGAATGAATATGCCAAAAGATCATTTATCTTTATTGCGGCAGGTGCCGTGCTCGGAATATTCTTAGGAGTATTTCTGGGTGAGCGTATCGCGGGTATGATGCTGGGAACGCTCGGTGCTGTGGGATTTAAATTCATCATCAATCCCGTGATAGCATATATACTGGTACCGTGCTTTGCATTTATCATCGGTTTATCTGCGGTCAAAGCAGGAAGCCGTGAAGTAAGAACGATAGAACTGAGAATGTAATGATACTGAAAGGGAACAGTAATGAAAAAAGGTGAGCAGAGAAAACAGGAACTTCTGAAGATCGCATACGATCTGTTTTTATCAAGAGGTTATGAGAATACCAGTGTTGACACCATCATAGAAGAAGCCGGCATTGCGAAGGGTACATATTATTACTACTTCGAAAGTAAAGAAGCAATGCTTGAAGAAGTATGCATGATGATGATCGACGGTGAATCCGAAAAAGCAATGCAGATAGCTGAAGCGAATATTCCTTTGCCTCAGAAGATCATCGGTATCATTTCATCATTTCGTCCCGAGCAGAAAGAGAAGACCATTACCGATACTCTTAACAGCCCCGAAAATATCCTTATGCATGACAAGGTAAATAAGAGGATTGTTGAGGTTGTTGCGCCCATACTTACAAAGGTAGCGGAGCAGGGTATTGAAGAAGGTATTATTGACTGCGACAACGTTTATGAGAGAGTACGCATGCTTCTTATTATCAGTAATACTTTGTTCGATGATTATAAAGTTACCGAAAGAGACGTGGATGTATTTATAGATATGATCGAAAAACTTCTCGGAGCAAAAAAGGGAACGATGGATCCCATCAAACAACTGTTAACGTGATCAACAAGGAATACATAACAAAATGAATAAGAAAAATAATTTCGGAAAATTCCTGCTCCTATGGACAGGAGAACTGATCTCCTCGATCGGTGGAGGACTTACCGCATTCGGACTGGGAGTATATATATTTAATCAAACCGGAAGTGCAGCCAATATGGCAATCGTCACACTTCTCGGATTCCTTCCGACGTTAGTGCTTTCGGTACCTGCAGGTGTTCTCGCAGACAGATATGACAGGCGCCTTCTCATGATGATCGGTGACGGATGCTCGGCGCTCGGCATCATCTATATACTTGTTTGTATGGCAACAGGCGGCGCCAAACTTTGGCAGATATGTCTCGGTGTATCCATAAGCTCGATCTTCTCAGCACTTCTTGAACCCTCATTCAGGGCAACTATCACAGAACTTTTGACAAAAGAAGAATATTCCAAAGCAAGCGGGCTCGTATCACTTGCGGGAAGCGCCAGGTATCTCTTCTCACCGGTTATTGCTGGATTCCTTCTTACTATAAGCGATGTAAAACTCCTGATCTTTATCGATATATGCACATTCTTCCTCACCGTGATAAGTGCCGCTGTGGTAAGACACGGTATAGGAACAACTGTCGTAGAGAAAAAAGAATCCTTTGCGCAAAGCTTTAAAGGCGGGTGGAAAGCAATCACCGCAAAGCGCGGTATATTCATGATCATTCTGGTATCTGCAGGAGTGACGCTTTTCATGGGAGTATTTCAGATCCTGGCAGAGCCGTTGATCCTATCGTTCTCCGATTCGAAGACGCTCGGAATATCAGAAACCATATGTGCATGCGGTATGCTCGCAAGCAGCGTGGTACTCGGTATTAAAGGAATCAAAAAGCATTTCGTAAATGCACTGGGAATTTCTCTTATGTCCGCCGGAGCATTCATGTTCGGATTCGGAACGTTTGAAAATATAATCGTGATATGTTGTTTCGGATTTATGTTTTTTGCGGCTCTCCCGATTGCAAACAACTGTCTTGATTATCTTACGAGAACCAATATTCCGGAGGATGCCCAGGGAAGGGCATGGGGCCTCATAGGTTTTATTTCCCAGATGGGTTACGTGGTTGCATATGCGGTATCGGGATTTGTAGCCGATGCTATCGGCAAAACTACGGGACTCGGAGTCGGAAGAGGTTCTGCCATCACTGTCCGGATCGCAGGCCTGTGCCTCGTTGCAACCTCGGCTCTTATACTTGTAATAAAAAGCATACGTGCATTGGAAGCATAAGCATAATAAAAGATCACTTTCGTAATGAAAGTGATCTTTTATATTTCATGTAATGTATCAGCCGATCTTTTTAACGGATTCTCTTTCGGTGATCTCGGCATCCATTAATATCTTGCGATGTGCTGCACCGTGTCTGATTACATCAAACAATATATCGCATGTTTTCTGAGCCATCTCATCGAAAGGCTGTGTGATCGTAGTAAGAGTGGGATAGCAGAATCTTCCCAGGGAGCCGTATCAGAGATGTTCAGAAGCTATCCCGGAGTTACCAGAAGCGACCATCCCGCAAGAAGCGTAGCGGCATTGGGAAAGCACTCAAAGTACCTGACCGAAAACCATGATCTGTCCAATATTTTCGGTGAAGGTTCACCCATCGGAAAGCTGTATGAACTTGACGGAGAAGATTTTATAGAGATCGGAAAAGAATTCGAAAAAGACTGCCCGGTTAAAGAAGCAGTCCTTAGAGAGGCAAAGCTTAAGATGATGAGTCAGAGAAGGCTTGTCGATTTTGCTACGGAGTGGATCACCAAAAACAGGAAATAAAACAAGGAGGAGCAATTTTGCTCCTCCTTTTAACTTTATACTGTTTCGAATTTCTGTGCGCTTGTATTGAGCTGCTGTGCAACGTCGTTGTTTTGATCCATTGCTTCGTTGATGCCCTGAATCTCTCCGACGATCTCCGTGGCTGCGGTTGCTGACATGTTGATCGCTGTCGAGCTTTCCTGTACGGAAGAGGATATAGCGCCGATCCTGTCGGACATCTCATCCATTACGGAGTTCAGGTTGTCAGCCTTATCTGCGAATTCCATGAGCATCTGATTGATGAGCTCAGCGGTTTCTTCGTATTTCGTTCCGGTATCTACGAAAGCGTCGTAATCGGCAAGTACGTTTTCGTTGATGAACTTGATAACAAGGTTTGCATTATCTGCAAGATCCTTAACTGCAGTGGTGACGCGGGTAGAGATCTGCTGGATGTTTCCTGCGGTATCTCTTGAGCTGTCCGCAAGTGTGCTGATCTCGGTAGCAACAACGGAGAAGCCTCTTCCTGCTTCGCCTGCACGTGCTGCCTCGATGGATGCGTTAAGTGCAAGAAGATTGGTCTTACTTGCGATATCAAGGATCTCATTGGTGAGTTCGTTGATCTGGTTAACCTGCTCGGATTCTTTGACGGATGCTTCCAATACCTTGGAGAGCTCTTCCATCTTGGCACCGGTACTTTCCTTCTTGGTGGTTGCTTCTCTCTTGATGGAATCTGCGGCAAGTTTGATATCGTTTGCTTTCTGGGTTCCGGATGTAACTTCGTCGTTGATATCACCGGTTGCTTCGCGGACAATATCAAGCTGCTCCGTAAGTTCTGAAGCTGCGGAAGCTACGCTGTCCATGGAAGCTGCGAGCTCTTCCATAGCGGCTGAAGTATTGGTTACATTGTCCGATGCACTTCTGATCTTTTCGATCATGCTCTCGGAAGAAGAGGTAAGGATCGAAGTTCCGGATTTAACATCCTTGATAACACCCTGGAGAGTAGCGATGAATTGGTTGATGCCTTCCGAAATGATCGCAAGTTCGGTCTTTGTCTTAGTATTGATACGTGCGGTAAGATCGCCCTTTCCGGCATTGATATCTGAGATAATGGTATCCAGCTCGGATGATATTCCGTTAACGGTTCTGTTAATACGAATGTATGTAAGAATGAAGCCGGCAATTATAAGGAGAACAACGACTGCCATGACTACATAACCCTTTACGGAAACGCCCCGGATAATAAGGTTCATATATGCGTCAAAGCCTGCGTTTAACTGGTCAATACCTTCGTTGATCGCAGCTACTGCCTCTTTTGCATATCCGAGATTAGTTCCGTACTCGGAAGATACATAAGAGATGGCGCCGGGAAGATCATCGGCTAAAATGCACGCTTTTAAATTCTCTGCTGTTCCGACAAATGCCTCTAATGATGATCTTAGATTTGCGACACGTTCCGCACCGTCTCCAAGATTGCCGGGGAGTATGCTTGTATCAAGATAGTCGAGATGCTGATTGATATCCGCTATCGTTGCATCCATGTCGGCAAAGTCTGCCTCGGTGATCTTGGTTCCGCCTTCGAGCTGTCCGAGATTTTTATTGATCTCTGCAGAGATCTGAACTATGTCTCTGTCAAGTGCAGCATTGGCGTTCGCACACAATACTACGTTCTCACTGGCAATCAAAGCCTGTGTTTTTACGGTAGTGATCGCATTGGTATTGATCACCGCAAAAATGATGAACGCGATAAGAATGAGCGCATTAACTACTAAGTTCTGGAAAAGAATTGATTGGAGAAAGTTACCTTTTTTTGCCTCTCCCGGTTGCGAGTTACCCATACAAAGTGCCCTCCTTAAAGTGGTATTGCGACTGACACGGACTTGTAAAGTAATGACATCGAAAATCAGGAACTTTGAGAACTAAAAAAACGGTCTGTAGAAAGCAGATATTACTGCAATATTATAATAACAACTATAAAAATCGGGTGCAACAAAGAATTCGCATATTTATCGGATTTTGTGAATATTTTCCATACAAAAAACTTGTTGACAGATATTTATTTGACGAGTATATTATCCACTAATAACCCGAAAGGAAACAGTGACATGAAGTACTCACTTTGCATGCTTAATATGCTCGCCAATCAGCCCGTGGATTCCTCCAATGGGTCTGTTAGAGTATGCAAGATGAGGTCGGGTTATAAACAGAATTCGTAAGTAAAGAATTCATATAACTTAAATCACAAGACCTTATCAAGCGAAAGTTTGGTAAGGTCTTTTGTTATACGGAGGTAACGATATGATCATTAAAAACGAAATCCCTGTACTTGAATACGATGACTGTTCGCCGGAGGTAATAGCCCCCGAGCATGACCTTCAGGGTATCACCCTTCCGGAGAAGTGCCTGTTCACCTTCCTGGGAGATGTTGTCCATGACTATGCCGTGAAAAATAATGCGGAAGTCGTGAAGGAATTGATCACGGTATCTCACAATATCAAGATATATGTCCTGCACGAGGAAAAAGAAGACATCTGCCTTGTCCAATCGGTACTCGGGGCATCCGCTGCCGTATCGATCGTTGATTCGCTGATCGGGGCAGGGTGTAAGAAGGTTATAGCTGTCGGGTCGTGCGGAGTACTTGCGGACATCCCCGAAGATGCATTCCTTGTTCCCATAAAAGCACTTCGAGGAGAAGGGGCATCTTACATGTATCTACCACCCTCCAGGTACATAGAACTCGATCCCGAGCCTGTCGCTGCAATAGAGCGCACATTTAAGGAATACGACCTTCCCTTTGTTACTGTTACGACCTGGACCACCGACGGGTTCTTCAGGGAGACAAAGGACATGGTCAAGTACAGGCTGGAAGAAGGGTGCTCGGTGGTTGAGATGGAGTGTTCGGCACTGGCGGCTTGCTGCAGAAAGCGCGGAGCAAGCTTTGGACAGTTCCTGTTTACCGCAGATTCACTGGCCAACGTTCACGAGTATGACGCGAGAGGATTCGGAAAAGGGTCCCATGAAAAGGCACTGCTTTTGGGACTTGATATACTAAGGAGGTATTGAAATGGCACGCACGATTGAAACAGAAAGACTGATCTTAAGAACGGTTACGGTTGACGACGCAGAGGCAATCTTTAAGTGGGCAGCCGATCCCGACGTTAATAAATTTATGAACTATCCCCTTCATAAGGACGTCAATGTAACCAGGGAATGGCTCAAAACCCGTGACCCCGAAGGAAAGGATGAATTTGATCTCGGTTTTGTTTTAAAAGAAACCGGTGAATTGATAGGCCAGGGCGGATTGTTTTATAAGGAAGACTTAGATGCCTGGATCGTAGGTTATAACCTGAGAAAAGATTATTGGGGAAGGGGACTGGTTCCTGAGGCAATCACCGCGATTATCGAGACTGTACAGAAGGAAAGAGGAATTCACACATTAATAGGTGACTTCGCCAAGGAAAACAAAAAGAGCGGTCGCGTTATGGAAAAGCTGGGCATGACCTATTGGAAAGACGGCGAATACTCCAAAACGGACGGAAGCGCAACCTTTGAAGCGTACTTCTACAAAAAGGAATTTGATTGAGGATAAAGGACCGGTCCTTCGGGGCCGGTCTTTTAATATGTAAGAATATGACTTTTGTCATATTGAAATTGTATCTTTTTTCACTACAGGGTATTTACACGAATTGATAATCTGTATATGCAAGCAAGACCACGACACAGAAACGGAGAAATGAAATGGAAACGATCTTAAAGACTGTCGATCTGACCAAAAGATACGATAACAGAACTGTAGTGGATAACCTGAATCTGGAGATTAAAAAGGGTGAAGTATTCGGCCTGCTCGGTCCCAACGGCGCCGGCAAGAGTACGACCATGAATATGATCTGTAACCTGATCAAGCCTGATTTCGGAAGTGTCGAGTTTATGGGTAAGGATTTCAGGAAGAATAAAAGAGAACTCACCGGCAAACTCGGATATATTCCTCAGCATCTTGCGATACATGGAAATCTCAAGGCATGGGAGAATGTGGAACTCTTTACATCTCTTTACGGAATAAAGGGCTCTGAGTTAAAGAAAAGGATTGATGAGTCCCTTGAATATGTAGGGCTTTCCGAAAGACGTAATGATTACGCCAAGACTTTCTCGGGCGGTATGAAAAGAAGACTCAACATCGCCTGTGCGATCGGACATTATCCCGAACTGATCATATTCGATGAGCCCACCGTAGGAATCGATCCCCAGTCGCGAAACTTCATATTGGAGAAAATCAGAGAGTCCAATAAGAACGGTGCGACGGTTATTTACACGAGCCATTATATGGAAGAAGTTGAGGCTATCTGTACCAGAATAGCTATCATGGATAACGGTAAGGTAATCGCAAGCGGAACAAGCGAGGAACTTAAGAAGCTGGTTTCCGATGATACGAATTCCATTACTTTGGAGGAAGTATTCCTTACACTTACCGGAAAGAAACTGAGGGACATGTAATGATCGGATATTTGATAAAAAACAATTTCAAGATCATGTTCAGAAATGGGGTTAATCTCATTATCTATATAATCGGTCCCGTCATTGTATCGGCTGTACTTGCCAGTGCGTTCTCGGCAATTTTTGAAAGCTACGAGGGAGCATCCGAATTTAAAGCGGGATACAGTATAGAGGAAGACAGTAATCTGTATCCGTATATCGATACGCTCAAAGATATCGGTGAAGAAAACGGAGTTTACTTCGTAGAATACGAACCCGGAACCGCTGAAGAAAGTGTTCGCGGGTACGATCTTCGCGGATTTGTGGAATTCGGACCGGATTCATATACGGTTTATAAATCAAACGATTACCAAACGGAAGGTGCGGTCCTTGAGTACCTTATGAACACCTTCTTTACAGCCATGATCAGCGGGGACATCGAAAATACTGAGATAAGGATTGAACATCCGGACCATGCTCCGGCAATCGATTCAACCGATTATTACGGAATCATCTACATAGTTTATTTCGGATGGCTGGCAATTGTATGTGCTGCGGGACTTTTATCCAATGAACGTAAGCATAATATTCCGGAGAGATTACAGGTTTCAAACCTGTCTGCTTTTCAGATCTATATGTCGAGGCTGGTACCGCTTGTTTGCAGCGTCGGATTATCCCTCGGAATAGCTGCGGTATGCAACTCGTTACTGCTCGGCGTGCATTGGGGGAATATAATTCTTTCCTCGGTGATAGTTCTGGCACTTATTGTAGCGGCTTCCTCCTTCGGACTTATGTTGTATGAATTTACAAACAGTACCGTAGCGGCAATATTCATAGCATTTGCGCTTATCTGGACAATGGGATTTATCGGCGGAACTTTTGAGTCCTATATTATGTCTTCAATGCCTGAATGGTTAAAGCATCTTATGCCCATTTATCACTCCAACAGGGCGTTGGTTGAACTTTCAAGTATGGGAAAGAGTGACTACGTGATAAGTGCGATAACAATCCCCTGTGCGATAACAGCCGTATGCTCTGCCATGTCTGTCGGAGTTGCGGGTTTAAGGAGGAGAGTAAGATAATGACCAGCATAATAAAATCAACTCTGAAATTATTGTTCAGAAACATTATCTTCTGGATATTCCTGATCATTATGCCTGTATTATCTACGCTCATGCTCAGACTGCAGGCAGAAAATTTCGGATTGCGCGATGTGTCCGAACGAGAAGAGATTATTGAAATTAATGAAGCCGATGAAAGGGTCGGATATTTCGGTGGAGGCGGTAAGTATGTGATCAAGGTTTATGATGCATCCTGCAGCGAACTGTCCGAGTATATGCTCGGATGCCTGGCTGAGAGCGGTATGATCACTGTCGTTAGAGTAAAGACTCCGGATATCACGGAAGCAGAAGTTACGGATCATGTAAACTTTGACGGATACAATGATTTCGTGGGATCAGATCTTTACCTTAACAAAGATTTTGATAAATATGTCTTAAACGGTGATACGGATAAAGCACTTACAGTATATATCCTTTCGGATGATGAGAGATTTGAACTTCTCGAAAATGAAATCAGGATGTTCATGGGACAGGTTTCCAATGCTCTTTTCATGGGAAGTGAAGATGAGATTATTAACAATCTCGATACCCTGCGTGATTTCCTTCCGGCAAAAGAAACCGTACTTTTAGACGGAACAGCCGGCAGAGCTCTCACCAATAAACAGTTGAATCAGAAAGCGCTTATGGGTTACGCATTTGCATTCCTCACACTCGGATTTGTCTTTGTGGGAGCTTTGATAGCTTATTCGGTTATCTGTGAAAGAAAGGATATGGTATTTACCAGAGTAAAGCTTTCACTCCTTACCGATTCACAGTATTTTGCCTCCAAGTTCATCTGTGGCGGGATCGTATCATTTATATATGCCGTCGTAACAAGCCTGATCACTATGACGATCGATTCCGGGAAACTTGGAATGAGCCGCATAGGATTCTTCAGTATGATTTTTTTGCTCGGACTTATATTCTGTTCTATCAGCCTCATGATCGGAATCCTGTTTGATGATGTTATGAGTGCGACAGTATCGGCTTTCATACTGTGGACACTTTCATCACTTCTGTCCGGACTTTATTTCTCGCTTGATGCAGCAGGTGATGCGATCAAAACCATGTCCTATCTCATGCCTTCTAAGTGGTTTCTTGATGCTACGGAAATGCTGATGCTTGGGGACATTAAGGTGTATTTTATGATATTATGTGTAACAGCAGCATATCTTATTGTCACCTTGGGATTGGGCAGTATCGGGATCAAGATCAGGAAACATGAGTGAGAATATAAGAGATAAAAATTTCTTATTGATAAAGCTGACACTTCTCATAGCGTTCAGTGTATACGGAATAATGAATGCGGTTCACGAGACAGGGGTATCGGTAAGGATGCTCCTTCTCGTTTCGTTATATATAGGATGCCTTGCCGCAAATGAGTTCCAAAAGGGAAGAAAGAAAATCATTTGCCTTGTTGCTTCATGCATCGTATTTGCCATGCTCATATACATGGGCGGAAGATACTTCGTGCCTTTCGGATTCTTAAGTGTATATGAGATTTTTTCTCTTTTTCCGGAAATGGATTACAAGTTTTATTTTGTTCCGTTGATAGGAACTTTGATAGAGACACCGATAGGGTTCCTGACACTGTTTGTAATCGTGTTCATGATGGCGACTCTTTATATCCAGCAAAACTATGTGATAAGTGAACTGATCAAAAGAAATAAAACCGATCTTGAGACGGAACAGAATCTCAAGAAGGAAATGCAGTACCGCGAATACAGTGCAAAAGCAGAGCTGAATAAAAGCATGCTCAATGCGCAGAACAAGATTCTTGAGGACAGAGCTGAACTTTCACAGACTCTGCATGACAGGCTCGGTCACAATATCAACGGATCGATATATCAGCTTGAAGGAGTTAAGGTCCTGATGGATAAAGATCCCGACAAGGCTAAGAACATGGTCCAGGCCGTCATCGACCAGCTCAGAACAGGAATGGATGAGATACGTGCGATCCTTCGTAAAGAACGTCCCGAGAAAAGAAAGATAGCAATGCTTCATCTGTATGAGCTATGCGAAGATTGCAACAACAAAGGTGTTGAGACAAACCTGACTACGGAAGGTGATGCTTCACAGATACCCGATACTCTGTGGGAAGTAATTCTGGATAATGCATATGAAGCAGTATCCAACTCAATGAAATATGCGAAGTGCAAGCATATAAATATCATCATTGTGGTGATGAATAAGATGGTTCGTTGCACGATAGAAGATGACGGAATAGGATGTGCCAAGATAGAAGACGGAATGGGTATATCCGGAATGCGTCAGAGAGCAAGAAGTGTAAACGGTATGATAAGCTTTGAAACGGAAGCGGGATTTAAGGTTACCATGCTTCTTCCGATAGCTGAATAAACGGAGCGTATATGGATAAGATCAAAGTTATAATCGCAGATGACAGTGATTTTGTCAGAGACGGGATGAAGATAATCCTGGATGTCGATGAGGAGTTTGAAGTTCTCGGAACTGCCGGAACAGGTAAGGAAGCAATCGAACTTGCCAGGAAGTCCGCACCCGATGTATTTCTCATGGATATTCAGATGCCGGAGATGGACGGTATCGAAGCAACAAAGATCATCGTGGAGGAGGGACTCGGAAAGGTGCTTATCCTTACCACATTTGATGACGATGAGCTGGTCAGAAAAGCGCTTAAGAACGGAGCTAAGGGGTATCTTATCAAGAATCACACTCCCGAGCATCTCAAGCAGATGATCAAGTCCGTATATAACGGCCTCGGTGTCATGGAAGAAAATGTCCTGGAGTCACTTGCTTCAAAGACTGCGGGAGCGGAGGAAAGGGCAGACGGTGCATCGGGAGGCTTTGACGGTTCGGACTATTCACCCCGCGAACTTGAGATCATAAAAGCAGTTGCGGACGGACTCTCCAATAAAGAGATAGCCGAAAGACTGTTCATATCCGAAGGCACGGTTAAGAACTATATCTCAAATATACTAAATAAAGAAGGGCTGACCCATAGGACAGCCCTTGCGGTGTATTATCTTACCGGCAGAAAATAGATCAGCAATAATAAACGTCATCACCGATTTCGAATGAATCAAGAGGAGTTCCTTCATCGAGACTTTCGACACCGACATAGTACATATCCTCATCGGTAACGAACTCTGCGAATGTGTCGTAATCCTCGCTAAGGAGATCCTCGACAGCAGCATCGTAATCATCTTCGCTGTCATACTCGGAGTGGACAACTACCATTCCGACTCTTCCCTTAGTTACGGAGACAGCCTCGCCGTCCTCGTCCTTAGCTATAACACTCGCATCCGCATCTTCTTCAAAACTCTCAACCCAGAGATAAAAATCATCGTAATCCGATACAAATCCGTTATTAAGTGATACTTCCATAAGCTATTGCTCCTGTATATATATTCATTGGTTACTTCAACTGAATAATATTACGAAGAATGGAAATGCACAACAGAAATTTTTTGCGCCAAGTTGGGCGAAAATTGCGCTTTCGTATATGAAAGTGCCCCTGATATACGCTATAATGCGTACATACAGGCATTTTTATGTATCGGAGATGAACT
>JAEEGK010011564.1_pt1 | contig 20143 bp, 15 predicted proteins | sample 8958771 | NCBI WGS metagenome assembly JAEEGK01 (sample SAMN16246547, study PRJNA631951) | gut metagenome | biome: gut microbiome; feature: rumen; material: SC-attached | host: Bos | place: Iran: Karaj | collected 2018-10
AACTCGAGAAGAACCTCGGTTCCATCGCCGACCTGAGCCGTCTGCCTTCAGCCCTGTTCGTGGTCGACATCATGAAGGAACACATCGCCGTTGCTGAAGCCCGCAAGCTCAACATCCCGACCTTCGCTATCGTCGACACCAACACCGACCCCAACCTCATCGACTTCCCCATCCCGGCTAACGACGACGCCTCTAAGAGCATCGCCCTCATCGTTGGTAAGATGGTCGACGCCATCGAGGAAGGCATCACCGAGCGCAAGAACAACAAGGACCTCATCCAGGAAGAGGAAGAGGAAGAAGTTGACGAGATGAAAGAAAACGTCGAGGAAGAGGAAAGCAAGGACGAACGCCGTCCGCGCAACAACCGCCGTCCCCGTCGCCCCGTCGCTAAGAACTAAACTATAGCCAATGGCTTATGGCCTATGGCTAAGGTCCCTGAGCATGTCGAAGGGCCATTAGCCATCGGCCATATTTTAATAATAACCTTTAAAACAAGAAACAACAATGAATATTACCGCTTCTCAAGTTAATGAACTGAGACAGATGACGGGCGCCGGCATGATGGACTGCAAGAAGGCCCTCGTCGAGACCGATGGTGACATCCAAGCCGCTATCGACATCCTTCGCAAGAAGGGTATGGCCAAGGCTGCCAAGCGCGCCGACCGCACCGCCAGCGAAGGCTGCGTGCTCTCAAAGGCCACTGAAGACCACAAGTACGCAGCCATCATCATGGTGAACTGCGAGACCGACTTCGTCGCCAACAACGCCGACTTCGTGAAGTTCACGAAGGACGTGCTCGACATGGCCGTTGCCAACCGCGTGAAGGATATCGAAGCCCTGAAGGCCATGACGCTCGACGGTCAGACCGTTGAAGCCCTCGTCGCCAACCAAAGCGCAGTCACCGGTGAGAAGACCGAACTGGGTGCTTTCAAGGTCCTCGAAGGTGAATATGTGGCCAACTACAACCACCCTGGCAACCGCCTCGCCACCATCGTTGAGATGAACAAGTCGTTCAACGGCGTTGAGGAAGTGAGCCACGAGGTGTGCATGCACGTCGCCGCCATGAACCCGCTTTCGGTGAGCGAAGCCTCCATCCCGCAAGAGGTGAAGGACCGCGAGTTCGCCGTTGCCGTCGACAAGACCAAGGAAGAACAGATCCAGAAGGAAGTCGAGAAGGCCCTCCGCAAGGCTGGCATCAACCCCAACCACGTCGACAGCGATGACCACATCAACTCGAACATCACCAAGGGTTACATCACTGAGGAACAAGGTGCACAAGCTCGTGAGATCAAGGCTAATGTTCCTGGCACAGTGCAACTCAACGAAGGCATGATTCAGAACATCGCCAAAGGCCGTCTGAACAAGTTCTTCAAGGAAAGCTGCCTGCTCAACCAAGTCTCTCTGGTCGCCGACCCGAAGACCGTCGCCGAATACATCCAGGCTGCCGACAAGGAAGCCACGGTATGCAACTTCGTGCGCATCAAGTTGGGCGAATAAGCCTGATTTTCACAAAATCAACAAAAAAGGATGGTGAAAGCCATCCTTTTTTTATTTTTGCTTTTTCAAACCAACAGTAGAAGCTATATGAAAAAGTCTATCCTATTCCTTTGCCTTGTCGCACTCTTGTTGTCGGCTTGCACAAAAGAACAACTCCCCGTTGCCAATTACGACATCATCCCTCAGCCCAAAGGGGTGCAACTGAATGAGGAGAAACCCTTCGAACTGGGCCCCAAGACCCTTGTGTATTACGAATCGGGGCTCCAGCGTGAGGCACAGTTCCTTGTCGAATATGTGAACGATATCATGGGCTTTGTCTTGACGATGCAAGAATATCCAGGCCAGCCCGACGGCATTGTGCTGAAAGTGGTTCCTGAAGATTTTGACCAAGCCGAGGCCTACGAAATCAATATTACCCCAAAGCAAGTCATCATCAAAGGTGCCGATGCTTCCGGTGTGTTCTACGGCATCCAGACCCTCCGCAAGAGCCTGCCCATCACACCCATAGATTCCAGCCAGTCCACAAGTCAACGCAGGAATGACATGGGCGAGGCCAAGTGCCAACTATGTTGCGGCACCATCTGCGATTGGCCCAACTTCGCCTATCGCGGCATGCACCTCGACCCCTGCCGTCACTTCATCCCGCTTGATTCAGTGAAGGTTTATATCGACATGCTGGCCATGCACAACATGAACCAGTTCCATTTCCACCTCAGCGAGGACCAGGGCTGGCGCATCGAAATCAAGAAATACCCTGAACTGACGGAGATTGGCGCCTACCGTAACGGCACGGTCATCGGGCATAATGGCAACCTCTACGACACCATCCGTCATGGTGGTTTCTATACCCAAGACGAACTCCGCGACCTCATTGAATATGCCGCCGAGCGTCACATCAACATCATCCCCGAAATCGACCTGCCAGGCCACATGCAGGCGGCTTTGGCTTGCTATCCGCAACTGGGCTGCACAAGCGGTCCCTACGAGGTGTGGAAGCGCTGGGGCGTGTCGGAAGACGTGCTTTGCGCTGGTAACGAGGAAGCAATGCAATTTGCAGAGGACGTGCTGAACGAGGTGATGGACTTGTTTCCTTCACCCTATATTCACATCGGTGGTGATGAATGCCCCAAGGTGCGTTGGGAAAAATGCCCCAAGTGTCAAGCCAAGATTAAGGAACTGGGCATCAAGAAAGACGACAAGTTCTCCGCCGAGGACTACCTGCAAAGCTATGTGATGAACCGCATGGCCAAGGTGGTGGAGGCTCGCGGTCGCCGTGTCATCGGTTGGGATGAGATTCTGGAAGGCAACGTCTCGGAGACGGCCATCATCATGAGCTGGCGCGGCACGGAAGGCGGCATCGAGGCGGCACGCAAAGGTCACGATGTGATTATGGCACCGTCGTCGCACCTCTATTTCGACTACTACCAGAGCGAAGACATCGCCAGCGAGCCTATGTGCATCGGCGGCTACCTGCCCGTGGAGCGCGTGTATGAGTTTCAGCCGTTGCCCGAGGAGCTGACACCCGAGCAGCAAAAGCACATCATCGGCGTGCAAGCCAACATCTGGACGGAGTATATCGCCCATTTCTGGCATGTGCAATACATGGCCCTGCCGCGCATGGAAGCCTTGACGGAGATACAATGGAACAACCCCCAGGAGCGCGATTTTGAGGCCTTTGTGGAGCGTTGTCGCCACATGGTGCAACTCTACGAACTCTATCATTACACCTATGCCGACCACATCTTCAACCCGAAAGCTTGGGCTGACACGGTGGAAACCAACCTTGCCACCCGCAAACCTATCACCCTGCGCCAACAACCTGCCGAGAAATACACCTACGAAGGCGCATCGTTGCTCAACGATGGCAACATGGGTAGGGGAGCCTACAACTCGGGGCGCTGGTTGGGTTTCTGCGGCTATCCTTTAGATGCCGTCATCGACTTGGAACAACCTGCTGAGATGCAGCATGTCCGCTTCCATGCCTTGGTGAACAAGGGTGCATGGATCTACAATCCGAGCCAAGTCAAGGTGCTGGTTTCCGACGATGGCGAGACCTTCCGTGAGGTGGCACAGAAAGACATCCCGATTTCCACTTGGGAAGACAGCGACGGCATCTTCGCCTACGAAGTAGACTTTGAACCCGTCACGGCAAAGTTTGTGGAGGTCGTGATTTCAGGCTACGACCTGCCCGAAGACCATAGCGGATTTGGCAATCCTGCTTGGATTTTCGTGGATGAGATTGAAATTAATTAGGAATGTTGAATGTGGAATGCTGAATGGGCGCAAAGCGACATTGGGCTTTGCTCTAATTCAGCATTCATAATTCATAATTCAGCATTCTAGTTACGCTTTCTTCAGCAGAATGACATACACTGGGAAGTGGTCGCTGTAGCCACCCATCCAGACGCCGCTGCCGAAGGTGCGGAAGGGATAGCCGTTGTATTTGCCGCCGTGCTGTTTCAGGAACTCCTTATTGTGCACCTTCGCGTTCTTGAACTGATAGGTGTCGTAACCTGTAGGCACCAAGGCAGGGGTGAGGATCATTTGGTCGAGCACGCCAGGCGCATCGCGGTAGTAGTTGGTGCCATAGCCTTTCTTGTGCAGCTCATACATGGGGTTGAAGAACTCACCGTCGCGCAGGTCTTTCATGTCGCCCGAGGCACGCAAGTAGTTGGTCACGCTCTTGCTGTCAGGGTAGTCGTTGTAGTCGCCCATCATGATGATTTTGGCGTTTTGGTCCTCACGCATGATGGAATCGGCGATGTGGCGGCAGAGGTTGGCAGCGGCCATACGGCCAGGCATGGAGCGTTTCTCGCCACCGGCACGTGAAGGCCAGTGCATGACGATGAAGTGCATCATCTCGCCATCGAAGAGGCCGGAGACGACGAGCTGGTCGCGGGTGATGAACTCGGGGTCGTCGGGGATAATGGTATGATAGGTCTTGCTGTTGGTCAGCTTAAAGTATTTCGGATTGTAAATCAAACCCACATCCACGCCACGGCGGTCGGGCGAGTCGTAGTGCACAATCTGGTAGTTGCGGTCCTTCAGTTCGGGTTGGGCCACAAGGTCCTCCAACACAGTGCGGTTCTCCATTTCGCACATGCCTAAAACGGCCACGCCGTCGGGCGACCAGTCGGTACCGATGGTGGAGATGGCGTAGGCCATGTTATGGAGCTTGGATAGGTATTTCTCCGAGTTCCATTGGTTGACGCCTTGGGGCAGAAACTCCTCGTCGTTCTTGTTCGGGTCGTTGATGGTGTCGAAGAGGTTCTCCAGGTTATAGAAGCCGACCAAACCGACCTTATAGGCCTGTTGTTCTTGGGCGGAGGCGCGGTTTATACCGAGGCTGAAAGCTAAAAGGGCAAATATGAAAAAGAAGTGCTTGTTCATGGATAGCATGGTATTAGGGTTGATAACGCGGCAAAGGTAGCAAATTAATCCAATAAAAATGATGGCAACAAAAGAACTTTTTCCTATTTTTGTCCGTTAGTTTCAATCAAAATCCAACGCAAATCATAAAAAGTTCAATATGAAGAAATTCCTACTATTATTGGCGGTTCCTTTGCTGATGGTGTCGCGGCTTGCAGCCCAAGTCATCGACTCCACCGACCTGAACCAAAACGACTTGCCGACGGTGATCCTGATGGATTCCGACTTCGAGGAGTCCTCCACCTCGGTCAACGATGCCTCCACCTTGCTGAACTCGTCACGCGACGTGTTCAATAGCATCGCGGCTTACAACTTCGGCTCGCTGCGTTATCGCGTGCGCGGCAACGACTCGAAGTACAGCGACGTGATGATCAACGGCATCCTGATGAATGACCCTGAGACGGGACGTCCCGTTTTCTCCAACTGGGGCGGACTGAACGACGCTTTCCGCAACTCGGTGCTTGTTGAAGGCCTCGGCAAGACTGACGCGGGCTTCGGCAACCTAGGTGGCCTTACAGCATACAGCACCCGCGCCTCGGAGTACCGCAAGCAAATCTCGTTGAGTTATGCTTTCAGTAACCGTTCCTACAACCACCGCGCCATGGCCTCTATCGGCACTGGCGAGATAGGCAATGGTTGGTACCTGATGGCTGCTGCTAGCGGACGCTATTCGGGGATTCATGCCAATGGCAACTATGATTCCAATTGGCGGAACAACTTGCATAGCACCTTGACGGGCTATACGGAAGGTACCTTCTACCAAGCCTACAGCTATTTCCTATCTGTGGAGAAGAAGATCAACGACCAACACAGCCTCGACTTGACCGTGTTCGGTGCACCCTCGCAGCGCGGCGGCTCGGCACCGGTGGTGCAGGAGGCCTATAACCTTGTCGGTTGCAACTACTACAATCCCAACTGGGGTTATCAGACCATCGACGCCAACGGCACGCAAGTTGTTCGCAACTCTCGTGTGAGCACCTATCACCAACCTTTCGGCAGCCTCACTTGGTATTGGAAGCCGAATAGGAAGACATCCTTCCAGACCTCTGCCTACTTTTTTGCTGGCAAGGCTGGTCAGACCTCGTTGGAATGGGGTGAAGCGCCCGACCCGCGTCCCGACTATTACAAGAACCTGCCGAGCTATTACATGACCAATGCCCATAGTACGGCTGAAATCGAGGCACAGTTTGAGGCTTGGCGTAACCGCGACCCGAAAGTCACCCAAATCGACTGGGACGGTCTCTACATGGCTAACCGCAACCATCTCTTCACTGTACAGAACGCCAACAACGGAAAAGACGGCACGGTGACGGGAAGTTTCTCAAAATATATCCTCGCAGAACGTCACTACGACAAGATGCAGACCGGTGGTGCCTCCCACTTCAAGCATGAGTTCAAGCCCAACCTCATCATGACAGGCGGTTTGGCAGTCAATGTCTCGAGAACGCATTATTATGAATGCGTCAATGACCTCCTTGGCGGCGACTACTACTACGATATTAATAAGTATGCCGAAAACCTTGAAAGCGATGCGTGTCAGGCCAACCTGCTTAACACCAACCATGTGGCCAAGGTCGGCGACATCATTAATTATAACTATTACGCCAACCGCAACTATGGCCGTATTTGGGACCAAATCGACTGGCTTGTCGGCAACTTCGACTTGTATCTTGGCTTGCAGCTTTCATTCACTCAAATCTGGCGTACCGGCCTCTTCCAGAATGGTGAGTTTGCCGACAGATCTTACGGTGACGACGTGAAACACAACTTCTTGGATCCGGGTGTGAAGGCAGGCGTTTCATACGCCATCAACGGTCGTAACCATATCGTGGTCAATTGGGCCTACATGTTACAGTCTCCCCAATTCCGCGACATCTATGTGTCGCCGCGTACGCGTCACACCGTCGTGGAGGGCGACCTGAAGAGCGAGCGCATCAACGCTGTCGACTTGAGCTACATGTACCGTTCGCCCGAGTTCAAGTTCCGTCTGACTGGTTATTACAACACCTATAACAACATCATCTGGAACCGTAGCTTCTATTGCGAGAACGTCTATCAAAACACTACCACCAGCGCCAACTCCTACACCAGTGAGTTCATCAACTTCATCATGACGGGCACCAAACAACGTTGTGTCGGTTTGGAAATGGGTGCAGAGTATAACGTCTCGCCTACGGTCACCTTGCAGGCCGCTGCCGCCAACGGCATCCATGTGTACGCCAATAATCCGCTCTTCTCGGTTTATGATGACAACAACGATATTGCCTACATTGATGGCCATACCGCTTACCTGAAAAACTATCACGTTTCTTCGGGTCCCGAGACGGTGGCTTCGTTAGGTATCAAATACAACTCGCCTAAGTATTGGTGGGTGAGCCTCAACGGTAACTATATGGCCAATATGTACTTCGATGTCAACCCATACAACCACACCAAACACGGAATGGATCACTATGCTATAGGTGACATCCGTATTGAGAACGTCTTAAGCCAAACCCCGTTAAAGCCCACTTTCACACTTGACTTCTACGGCGGCTTCTCAAAGCGTTACAAAGGTTATTATTTCCTGGTGAATGTAAGTGTCAACAACCTGCTCAACAACAAGAGTGCTATCCTTTACGGTTACGAGCAGTTGCGCTTCAACGCCAACAACCCCGACATGTTCCCCGACAAGGTTTCCTATATGTACGGTCTCAATTATTTCATCAGTTTGACAGTTAGAAAATAAACAATAAAACACACAATAAAATGAAAAACAGAGTATTCAACGCATTTCTGCTTCTTGCCTTGGTGGGCACATTGTTCACCGCCTGCAAGAAAGAGTATCCGCAACCGCCTATCCAAGACCTGCCGATAGGAAGGGTTTACACCATCAGTGAGATTCTTGCCTTGGAACCGGGCACTGTTTTCAATGAAGACGCTTCGGTGTATGGCATCATCACTGCCGACGAGGTGTCGGGCAACCTTTATAAGGCAGCCTTCATGCAAGACCGTGCTACGGGTGCAGCCATCGAGTTGTATCTGGATGCCGTCAGCGGCGTGCGCATCGGCGACTCCGTCCGCATTTATCTGAAGGACGTCACCTATGCCATGTACAACAACCTGCCTCAATTGAGCAACTTCGAGGCCGACGGACACATCATCATTTTGGCCAATAACAAACCCATCACGCCCGCCAAGGCTACTATTGCCGAAATCAACCAAGGCAAATACCTCGCTGGTTTGGTGCGTTTGGAGAATGTGAGATTCACGGAACAAAACACCTTCGCCGACCCCACCACTTACGGTAACCGTACTTTGGCTGACCCGACCGACTACTCACAGACTGTCATTGTGCGCACAAGCAACTACGCTAACTTTGCTAACGACTCGCTTCCGCAAGGTACAGGTAATTTGACTGCCATCGCCACGGTTTACAACAGCACATGGCAACTTTTGCTGCGTTCGGCCAGTGAGTTGGAGTTTGACGGCTATGTGCCTGGCGGTGATGCTGACCTGCCGTATTATCAGGACTTTGCCTCCTCGTTCGGCACTTATACGACTTACGATGCGGCTGGTCCCCAATCTTGGGAGATTGACTACAGCACCGCCAAGATGACGGGTTATGCCAACAGCACCAACTATGAAAACGAAGACTGGCTGATTTCGAGAAGGTTCTCCATGGAGAATGTGTCGAGTGCCAGCATGACGATGACCTACATCGCCCGTTATTTCAACAATGTGAACAACGACATCACGGTTTGGGTGTCCTCTGAATATACTTCTGGTGACCCGAACAGCGTTGAGTGGACTCAAGTCCCCGCCACTTGGACGGAAGGTTCCAACTGGACCGATTTTGTCTCCACCACTCTTGACCTCTCGCCTTTTGTTGGTCAGAAGGTATGTGTGGCTGTGAAGTATAAATCCGACAATGTCAAAGCCGGTACCATCGAGGTGCAGAGCATCCTCATCCAAGAGGGCAGTGGCCCAACGCCTCCTCCTGGACCAGGCACTGGCGGTGAAGTGCAAAATATGCCTTACACGCAAAGCTTTGCTTCAGAGTTTGGCACCTACATGACCTATGATGTGTTGGGTCCCCAATCTTGGGAAATCGATTTCCAAACGGCCAAGATGACTGGCCATATTGGCGGCAATCCTGGTGAGAACTATGACAACGAAGACTGGCTCATCTCATCGCCGGTGGCTATCACGGGTGTGAGCGATGCCAAGATGACGATGGCTTACATTGGCCGTTATTTCACTAATATTAACAATGAAGTGACCATTTGGGCTTCAACGAACTACACATGGGGCAGTGACCCGAGTATGGCTGGATGGACGCAAGTTCCTGCCACTTTGGTGGAAGGTAGCAATTGGAACGACTTCATCACCACGGAACTCTCGCTGAGCGAATATGTAGGCCAAACGGTTACCATAGCAGTGAAATACACCTCAACGAACAGCAAGGCTGGCACGATGGAAATCCAACGCATCACCATCGAAGAGGGTAGTGGTGTTACACCTCCTACACCTCCTACGCCTGGAGAAGGTGAAGGCAGCGGTACCTTTGAAGATCCTTATAATGTGGCCGCTGGTATAGGCTTGCAAAGTGAAGAACCTATTGCATGGGTGCATGGCTATATCGTGGGCGCTGTGAAGTCGGGTCTGAGCTCAGTCACGAGCAATGCCGACATCAACTGGAGCGCTCCGTTCGACCTGGCTACCAACGTGGTTATCGCTGACGATGTCACCTGCCGCGAAATCAGCCAGTGCATCATCGTCAACCTGCCTGCTGGCAAGCCGCTCCGCACGCAAGTCAACTTGATGGACAATCCTGACAACTTGGGCAAGCATCTGGCAGTTCTTGGCAAACTTCGCAAGTATTTCAACCAGGCTGGTCTGCGCGACAGCAACGGCACAGAGGCTGACTTTGTTTTGGAAGGCGGCGTTGTTCCTCCCACTCCAGGCACGGAGATTTTCTCGGAGACTTTTGGCAATGGCCAAGGCCAGTTTACCATTCAGGATGTCTTTATGCCTCAAGAGTTGTCATACGTTTGGAAGCATGACTCCCAATACTCTTGCATGAAAGCCAGTGCATACGTCTCTGGTCAAAACTATGCTACTGAAAGCTGGCTGGTTTCGCCTACCATCGATCTGTCGAATGTCAGTGCTGCCACGCTGAAGTTCGACCAAGCCGTCAACTATGCCTCACCTGATGGTCTGTCGGTGATGGTTTCCACCGATTATGCCGGTGAAGTTCTGCAGTGCACTTGGACTGAGCTGAACATCAGCCAATGGCCTGCTGGCAACAACTGGACCTTCATCAACTCCACTGCCGACTTGAGCCAATTTGCAGGTCAGAGAGTGACCATCGGGTTCAAGTACATGAGCAACTCTAACGCTTCGGCTACTTGGGAGGTGAAGAGTTTTGTTGTGGAGTAAACGAAACAGCAAATGAAAATGAAAAGCCTGCCTTCGGGTGGGCTTTTTTTTGTTTTGTATTGCGGTAGCCGATGGGGCGCGTTGCGGCAACTGCAAAAAATATTATGTCCAAAACCCATAAAATTCCCTACCTTTGCAGCCGATGAAAACCTATCAAGATGGAATAGTTTTAATATTAGAATAGATGTAATACAAGTTTCAACATTACCATAAACATGAAAAGAGTTGTAATCAAACAAGGAGACATATTCTCCATAGAAACGGAAAAAGGGAAACGATATTTCCAATACATTTGCAAAGATGCGTATCAGTTGAATGGAAATGTTATTCGTGTGTTTAAGGACGATACCATGACTGATGTCGAATTCTATCTCCATACAATCATCTCCATTGGAGTAAAGCAGTACGGATGGGTGAAAGTCGGCAATGGTCCTGTACCAGACATTTCTAATGTGGTTTTCTTTACGAATATTGATGAGGCTGCTAAATTGTACGTGTTTAAAAACCAAGATGTAAACTGGAGAATATGGACGGTTAGCGGTAATGAAAAAATCGTGAAGGAATTGCCTGAATACAGATGTGAAGCGGGTGGAGTTTATCCTCCATGTTGTATAATGGATGTCATTTGTGGTAAAGATTTAGGATATAATAGATACATGAAGGATATGCCCGATTTGTAAGACCCGAATTTCCCCCGTTTTCCCGAATTTGCAATTCGGGAGTCGCGAGTATCAGCATTTGCAATGCGAGAAAAGGGGAATAAGACTCCGTGAGTTTTGATATTGAAAAGCCTGCTTTCGGGTGGGCTTTTTTTGTTTTGCGTTGCGGCTGCCACGGTGTGACAGCCCTACAATCTGGGACTGTAGGGCTGTCGCATTGCGGCAGCCGATGGGTCGCATTGCGGCAACTGCAAAAAATATGTCTAAAACCTCGTAAAATTCCAAGATTTGGAGCGACTATAGCCTATACTTGCTCCAAATCTATGAAAAAATTGGAGATTTGGAGCAACTATAAAGGTGTACCTCAATGTCGGAAAAATCAAATTTCTGCATTTCTGTCGTTTTGTCTGCAATTTTCATTACCTTTGCGCGTTGATAGGAAAACGAACTTGGTTTATGTCAGAGAATTTGGTTATCATCCCGACTTACAAGGAAAAGGAGAACATTGAGAACATCATCCGCTATGTCTTTAACCTGCCGATGGCGTTCGATATTTTGATTATCGACGACAACAGCCCCGACGGCACCGCCGACATCGTGAAAACGCTCATGACGGAGTTTAGTGACCGCCTGTTCATGATACAAAGGGCAGGCAAGTTGGGTCTTGGCACGGCTTACATCACCGGCTTCAAGTGGGCCTTGGAGCGCGACTATCAGTATGTCTTCGAGATGGATGCCGACTTCTCCCACAATCCTGTCGACTTGTCAAGGCTTCATGATGCCTGTGCCAATGGTGCTGATTTGGCGGTCGGGTCACGCTACAAGACGGGTGTCAATGTAGTGAACTGGCCGATGGGACGTGTTTTGATGTCGTATTACGCTTCGGCATACGTTCGTTTCGTCACACGCATGCAGGTGCGCGACACCACGGCAGGCTTCGTGTGCTACACGCGCAAAGTGCTTGAAACCATCGACCTCGATCGTATCAAGTTCGTAGGTTATGCCTTCCAAATCGAGATGAAATACACCGCTTGGAAACTCGGCTTCAAGATTGAGGAAGTGCCGATTATCTTCACTGACCGTCGCGAAGGACAGTCGAAGATGAGCAAGGGTATTTTCCGCGAGGCTGTGTTCGGCGTCATCAATCTGCGCTGGAGAGGCATGACAGGTAAAATTAAACCAAGAAAAGGATAATGAACTACTATATCAAAAATGCTACACTTGTCAACGAGGGCCAGACCTTTGTGGCAAGTGTTTTCGTTTCGGACGGCAAGATTGCCAAGATTATACGGAAAGGAGAGGACGGCCCTTCGACAGGCTCAGGGCCCTTTGCCCCTTCAACCCAAGTCATTGACGCCACAGGCAAATACCTCATCCCAGGCATCATCGATGAGCATGTACATTTCCGTGAGCCAGGCTTGACGCACAAAGCCGACATCTACACCGAAAGCCGTGCCGCCGTTGCGAGTGGCGTGACTTCTTTCATGGACATGCCCAACACCAATCCGCAAACCACGACTCAAGAATTGTTACAACAAAAGTTCGACCTCGCTGCCGAGAAATCGTTGGCCAACTATTCTTTCTATCTTGGTGCGACCAACGACAATCTCGCCGAAGTGGTGAAAACCGACCCAAAAACGGTGTGCGGCATCAAACTTTTCATGGGCTCCAGCACGGGCAATATGCTGGTGGACAAGAACGAGGTCTTGGTACGATTGTTCCGTGAGTCGCCTTGCTTAATTGCCGCACATTGCGAGGATGAGCAGACCATCCATGAGAATACGGTTCGCTGTAAGGACTTGGCAGCCAAAGGCGAAGTCGTCGTTGATGCAAGTATTCATCCTTTCATCCGTACCGCCGAGGCTTGCTACAAATCCTCATTCAAGGCTGTCGACATGGCCGAGCATTTTGGCGCGAGACTTCATGTACTTCATATCTCCACCCAAAGGGAATTATCGCTCTTTAAGAATAACATCCCTTTGAAAGACAAAAAGATAACTGCTGAAACCTGTCCACATTACTTGTGGTTCGACAACCACGATTATGAGGCCAAGAGTTTCGCCATCAAGTGCAATCCATCCATCAAGTCGCACCGCGATAAGGAGGCATTGCTCCAAGCTTTGCACGACAGCTTGATTGACACCATCGGCACCGACCATGCCCCGCATTTGCGCGAGGAGAAGTTCACGGGTGATTATTTCACCAGCAAGTCGGGTTTCCCGTCCATCCAGCATTCATTGCAAGTGATGGTCAATGTGTTGCACGATGATTTGCCGCTTTTGGTGCAGTTGATGTGCCATAATCCCGCCATCTTGTACCAAATCGACCGCCGAGGTTTTATTCGTGAAGGCTATTATGCTGATTTGGCTCTCGTGGATATGAATGCAAACAACTGTATTTCAAATGAAAACGAGTATTCCAAATGTGGCTGGACACCTTACGATGGCATCCAGACTCATTCTCGTGTGACGCATACCTTTGTGAATGGCAATTTGGTCTTCGAGAACGGTGTTTTCCATGAGGAAGAGAGAGGGATGCGCTTGTGTTTTAATAGATAACAACAATAAAAAAATACCGATATGAAAAGATTCATTTTATTCTTTACAATGGCTTTTGCTTTTGTGGCCTGTACGGCCAAGTTGACTGAAAAGGTAGTTGAAACCTATCCAGATGGCACGACCTTGAAAACACAGTATTTTGATAAAAAAGGTGTCTGTGTCAAGGAGGTAGAGTACTATGAAAGCGGTCAGGTGAAGATGGAAGGCTCCATGAAGGGTGAAAAGCGCGAAGGTGAATGGAAAGCTTATTTCCCTGATGGACGCGTGCAGAGTGTCGGCACCTTTGTAAATGGCTTACGCACCGGTGTTGCCACCGTTTGGCAAGAGAACGGCAACCTGCTCCAGGAAGGCTTCTACAAGGAAGGCAAGCACTGCGGCAAGTGGAAGTTCTATGACGAGCAGGGCAACCTCATCAAGGAGGTTGACTACGGAGAGTAAGGCTTATTTCTTGTCTTTCCAATTGAACAGGTTTATGCCGAAGGTGAACTCGGCATAATCGATGACCACTTCATGTACTTTCATGAAGCTGCCTACAAACATATTTCGGTTTTCACCTAGATAATACTTGAATCCCAAGCGTCCGTAGAAAGTGCGGTAGCAGGGTGGCAGGTAGGTGTCCTCGAAGTTGCTCTCCGACGACTCGGCCAAGCCCCAAGTCTTCTTTTGGTCGGTGCCGTAATAGATGCCGTGCCAGAGATAGTAAGCGCCTCCAAGGCAAAACGCAAAGCGGTTATAGTTGATTTCAAACATTACTGATGGCGCAAGGTGCAAGCCTCGTGCGAAACTATACTCCATCAGCGGGATGGCATCGTCTCCTGTGAAATATTCGTGTCCATCGTTGTAGTTCTGATGGGCTTTCTCATACATACGTTTGGTCTCACCAGACCAGGCGAAATCCAAGGCCACATCGTAGCTGAACTTAGGGTGGAACTGGCGGTGTACTCCGAGTTGGATGACATTGGCAAAGTAATAGGGTCGCTCCACTGGTAAATCACTCACCATGGTGCCGTCGGTGGTCTGATAGCTACGCATCCATTCGTTGGTTTGCAATAGCCCGACTGACTCGGTGGCAAAGATGGCAGTGGATTTTTGGAATTTGGGTCTCGGTTGCTCTTTGGGTATTAGCTCGGGACGGCCGTTGGGATGATAGCGCAAGCCTACCAGCCAACTGAATACATTGATGCCGCAGTTAGGTAAACGGAATGCCGCATTGGAGGAGTGCGAGAACTGATAGCGCACCAGCAAGTCGAAGTTGTCCTCGATCATGAAGGTCGGGCCCGCGTCAATGGCGAGGTGCACGTTGGCCACTGAGCCGATGAATTCGTCACCGTGTTTGGTCCAGAACGAGAAGCCGCCCAAGATGTCGTAATCAAACGACCAGTATTTGCCGCGATAGAGATGCCCATTGATGAAGCCGCCCAACGAATAGCAGTCGCCGAGGGCACGCCAAGTTTCTCTTTCGTAGCCGTTCTCGTCGCGGTCGACATATAATATGCTGTCCACATTATTCTTCTCGAAACGTAGAAAAGCACCGTAGGAGAGATAGTTGAAATCTTTCTCCCATTGCATCCGACCATCCGCTTGTCGGCCAATCCTTAAGTCAAGGCCATATTGTGGCAGCACCTTCATGTAGGCATGACGCTCTTCAAAGGGGAAATACTTGCCCAAGCGCATATCTGCTTCAAAAAATGTGCGGTTGTCGTAACTGAAAAAAGACTGTTGTGCCATGCCAACCTTGGGAAGGGTTGAGGCGAAAAAAAGAACGGCAAAAAGGAGCTTTTTGCCGACACACTTATGCAATAAGGTGTTTCTCATGTCAAAAACAAAAGTGAATTGGTTAATATTTTGATGGTCAAACACAAAAAATGCTATTTGTTAGCTTTCTTCTCGTCGTTGTTGTACCACTTGAGATACTTTTGAGTATAATCGGAACCCGATTTGACGAGTTCTTTTTTCTTGGAGTCCGAGATTTTGAAATCGACGGAACCCACTCCCAAACTATCGATGTAGACGGTGCGCTGCCAGTCGTCGCTGTGCAGGTGTACGTTGTTCTGGAAGTCGATAAGGGTGGTGACCAAGGCCTTGGTATAGGTGAATAAAGTCTTGATGTCGTTCTTTATGGGCATATCAATTTCCGGATGAAGAAACTTATTGATCTCCTCCTTTGAGTCTAAGCGGAATCCTAATGTCTCCTTGTTGTAAACTTGTTTGTCGATTTGGCCAAGTTTTCTGGTTAGCGATTTGTTGGCCTTTTCATAATACGTTGTTTCCCTTCTGTTGCTTTCTTTTTCGATGAAACTGGCACGGTCAAATACTTTGATTGGGTAGTTGTCCAATAGGCCGCCATCAACATAAACATGCCCGTCGTTGTTGATGTTTTGTACAGCTCTGAAAAACAACGGGATCGACATGGAGATACGGGCAGCATCGGCCACTTTGACATCGGGGGTGTCGTCGTAGCAGAACACTTTTGTAAAACCAGTCGAGAGGTCGGCTCCGATTAGGTGAATATCTCTAAATTTTTTGGCTTTTGCCAAGTCTTTAAATGTAGCCTCGCCATTACCGGTTTTGCCTTCGATGAATTCGGCCATCTTGTCACGGAAGAAGTCGCCTTTGTACCAACCGTACTCGTTGACGAGACGGGTGATGTCGCGTGCAACGCCAAAGTCGTCGTCTAAGAAGTTCTGGAAATTAAGGTCCCAAAGTATCTCGCTAATCTCAGTTGCAGTGTAGTTTAATCCAACAAGGACAGCCACCATCGCACCGGCGGAAGTGCCAGCCACGCGTTTGATGTTTTTCAGGATGCCTTCTTTGTCGAGCACCTCAAGAGCACCCACATAAGCAATGCCCTTCACGCCGCCACCCTCGAAGACCAGGTTTTTAAAGTGATAAGCCATAGTGTTCAGTTTTGTGTTAATTATTCTGTTTTCAGGCAGTTTAGCAGTTAGCTTATGAGCAACCAGGCTAAAAGCCAACTGCTAATGACCAACAACCAACTAATCCATCACCCAACTTGTGCCTTCTTTGCCATCCTTCAAGGTGATATGTAGCTTGGCCAATTCGTCACGGATCTTGTCGCTTGTGGCCCAGTCCTTGTTGGCGCGGGCTTGCTTGCGGATGTCGATGATGGTGTGCATCAGACCGTCGACGAGGGCACCACTGCCGTCGGAGGCGTTGCTCTCCACCAGTCCAAGAATATCGAAGACGAAGTCTTGGAATAGTTTGTTGAGTAAAGCCAGCTCTTCGGGGTTGATTTGCGCCTTGCCGTCCTTCACGGTGTTGACGATGCGCACGGCCTCGAAGAGGTTGGCGATGACGATGGGGCTGTTGAAGTCGTCGTTCATGGCATCGTAGCAGGCATCGACAATCTTTTGGATGTCGAGACTGGCGGCACCTTCGGTGGCTTTCAGACCCTTGGCGGCCTTCACGGCTTCCATCAGGCGGTTGTAACCCTTTTCGGCAGCTTGTAAGGCTTCGTTGCTGAAGTCCAAAGTGCTGCGGTAGTGGGCCTGCAGGATGAAGAAACGGATGGTCATGGGGCTGTAGGGTTGTGCAATCATTTCCTCGCCCTTGGCATTGATGTGGCTGCCGTTGAAGAACTCGTCAAGGGTGATGAAGTTGCCCAATGACTTGCCCATCTTCTGCCCGCCGATGGTGATCATGTTATTATGCATCCAGTAGGTGACGGGTTGTTTGCCGTTGGCCGCCACGCTCTGTGCAATCTCCGACTCGTGGTGCGGGAACATGAGGTCCATGCCGCCGCCGTGGATGTCGAAGGTCTCGCCTAAGTATTTGCAACCCATAGCCGAGCATTCCATGTGCCAGCCTGGGAAGCCGTCGCTCCAAGGCGAAGGCCAGCGCATGATGTGTTTGGGTTCAGCTTTCTTCCACAAGGCGAAGTCAACAGGGTTATGTTTTTCCTCCTGTCCGCTCAGTTCGCGCGTGGTGTTGAGCATCTCCTCGAAGTTGCGTCCCGAGAGGATGCCGTAGGGGTGCTCCTTATTATATTTCTCGATGTCGAAATACACCGAGCCGTTCTCCACGTAGGCATAGCCATGGTCGAGTATCTTCTGGACCATAGCGATCTGCTCGATGATGTGACCTGAAGCGTGCGGTTCAATGGACGGACGCAGCACATTCAGTTTGTCCATGGCGGCGTGGTAGCGGTTGGTGTAGTATTGTGCCACCTCCATGGGCTCAAGGTTCTCGAGGCGGGCTTTCTTGGCGATTTTGTCCTCGCCTTCGTCGGCGTCGTGCTCCAGGTGACCCACGTCGGTGATGTTGCGCACATAGCGCACTTTATAGCCGAGATGTTGCAAATACCTGAATACCAAGTCGAAAGTGATGGCCGGACGGGCATGACCCAAATGAGCATCGCCATAAACGGTGGGACCGCAGACATACATGCCCACGTGCGGGGCGTTCAAGGGTTTGAAAGGTTGCTTGCAGCGCGAGAGGCTGTTGTAGATATATAAGGTGCCGTTCATCTTTGGTAGTGTTTTTGAATTATTGCGCAAAAGTACAAAATAAAGCGATTGGAAGGCTTGTAAAGTAAAAATGTATATATTTGCGGGGTGAAAATAACTTGAACTTATGCCCAAAGTCTTGATATATGCTACAGCGAAAGTGATTTGGACTTTCTTGTTTTACGGTACTGATAACAACGAAAACAGAGCGCATGTCCATGTGGGTAAGGCAGGTATAGTGGATTTGGGCAAGATATGGTTGGAACCTGAAGTGGAAGTGGCTGAAAAAGGCGAACTTACTGACAAACAAATGGCGCAAGTCGTTGAAGTTGTGAAAAAGTATCGAAAAGAATTGCTGGAGCAATGGGCAAAGTTTAAGGCAGGTGAAAAAGTAAAAAGCATAAAAGTAAAGGAGTAACTATGTACACAATAGAAGGCTATTGGGATGTGGTCCCACGGATTAAGGATGTCTCTTTCCCCATGCGGGGCAAGATGCAGATCACATTGCAGGATGGAAGGATTATTGTTGTTTCCATTTCCAAGTTTCCCAGTGTGAAGCGGTTGAGTATGGCGCAACGGAAAAAATGGTATATCCTCGGCAATGGATTCTCTTTTGAAGATTCCGACGAGGTCATTCATATCGAACAGATTCTTGGAAATTTTGCGAGTTATGCCCATGAAGCATAATGAGCAATTTGTTGATAATTAAATTGTTTTCTAACTAATAAATCACATAATTGAAAAGAAAAAAGATAAACACAAAAGACATATTATAAGCAGATAGCACTTGTTGCTGTCCTTGAACACCAAAGTTCCATTAATTCCCCGTTTTGTCGGGGCAACAACTCAAGGACAAGTTACAAATGCCGTAGTTGCTACGGCGTGGAATACTTGTTAGAGTTGTAGGGCGTGGAACCCCTGGTGTTCAAGCAAGGAATTGATTCCACGCTGTTTTTGTTGTGTTATGAAGAAAGAAATACAAATCAATAATCAAATAATAGTTGCGCCCGACACGGATTTAGGGATAAAGATATGTCTATTACACCAATAGGAGATTTTCTTGATGAGTATAAGAAAGAAGAAGAAAAACTCAAAAAAGAACATGAAAAGCGGACTAGTCATGAGACAAAAGAGGAAATTTTGTCCTCAGAAGTGGCTAAATATTTGATAAATAATGATAAAGATGGTGCTTGGGAATATCTTAATGCACGTTTTATGGAGGAAATAATTGATGATTGTCAACACCAAGAACTTAGAGACTTTTCTTTGGATACCGTTTTGGTAAAGAGGAAAAACAAGTATGCTCCTTTTTATATGAGAATTGGAAAAACTATGCCCGAAAACTTGTATTCAATAACGGCAGAAGATCTGTGTAAAATATTGGAAGTTAAGAATCTTCATGTGAAAGACAATAAAGATAGCAATGCTCCAATAATTCCAGAACAAACGAAGAAAGAAACGAGGAAAGGCTGTTGGAAATCTATTTTATATTTATTGGCCACTGTTATTCTTTTTATTATACTAGCGCTTTTGGGAGTGTTTGATTGATAGAACCTGGTTTTTGAATTTGTAATTAGTTGTTCCAATTTTTTTCGTAAAGATTTACGAACAGCGGATATTTGTACTAATCTAAAACTGGCCTATTTTAAAAAACATAAAAATCGCGTACAACCTATCAACTCTTTTTGTACCTTTGCACCCAAAGAACAACTTTAAAACATTTATCACATGTACGCTAATTTTCAAGAGTATTTGAAAAAGGAGTTGGCTCAGATTGAAGCCGACGGCCTGTATAAAAGAGAACGCATTATCGAGAGTGCCCAAGGCGCTGAAATCATGGTTGGTGGCAAGGTGTGCCTCAACTTCTGCGCAAATAACTACCTCGGCTTGGCCGACAATCCCGAATTGATTCAAGCCGCTAAGGACGGCATGGATGCCCGTGGTTACGGTATGGCCTCCGTTCGTTTCATCTGTGGTTGCCAAGACCTCCACAAGAAGTTGGAAGCTAAGATCGCTGAGTTCTTCGGCACGGAAGACACCATCCTCTATGCTGCTTGCTTCGACGCCAACGGCGGTGTGTTTGAGCCGCTGCTCGGCCCCGACGATGCCATCA